>Ga0209058_1000160_pt1 | contig 51913 bp, 44 predicted proteins | sample GraSoiAngelo_147_FD_185904 | JGI IMG/M metagenome (GOLD analysis project Ga0209058, IMG submission 185904) | Grasslands soil microbial communities from the Angelo Coastal Reserve, California, USA - 14_1009_05_40cm (SPAdes) (version 2) | ecosystem: Environmental > Terrestrial > Soil > Grasslands ... | reverse complement strand
GGGCGATCAGCACGCACACCTCGAGGCGGCCGCGCGTCCTCATCAATCGTCCTCTCGCGTCACACGACATACTTCGGCTCCCCCGTCTCGGCAATTGGAATGCCAAGCCCCACCCGGTTTCCGGTCGGAAGTCCTCTTCGGGTGTTCAGAATCTGATCGGTGAAGTTGACCCATATCGAATAGCACTCAACTAACCAATTTAGATCGTTTCTCAGACGCCGGACGCGAGCGGTGACCGTCGACGTTGGTAAATCCAGGCCTATCCCGTCCAACCACGCAAATGCTGCCACGCCGCAAAATATGCAAGGGAACCGAGGGCTTGGGAAACGCAGTACCCCTTGGTACTGGCCTTGCTCGATTCAGAGTTCGTGAGCCAGGGCATCCTCTTCTTCTCCCAGTACGAGGGACTGTTCCGGCGCAGCGTGCGCATGAAGGCGGTCGAAGCGCTCGTGAAGCGCGTCGCCGACACCGACGGTCCTGTCCTGATCCAGGGCGAGCCGGGCACGGGCAAAGAGCTGGTGGCGCAGGCCATCCACTACCTGTCCGGCCGATCCGGCAAGCCCTGGCAGCGGGTCAACTGCGCCTCCCTGCCGGGCGACCTCCTCGAATCCGAAATCTTCGGCTTCGAGGGTGAAGCACCCGCCGACACGCCGATCCGCCAGTCCGGGAAACTCGACCTCGCCGACGGAGGCACGCTGCTTCTCGACGAGATCGCCGACATTCCCCCGGTTTTGCAGGCCCGCATCGTCCATCTCTTACGGAACGGTCAGTTCTTCCGCGCCGGGGGGCACGAGCTGATCAGCACCGGCGTTCGGCTGCTCGCGACCACGGTCCGGGACCTCAAGGCGATGGCGGTCGCCCACGCGTACGGCGAGGATCTCTCTCGCCTGCTTGGCGTCGTCACCATCGTGGTGCCACCTTTGCGCGAGCGGCGCGAGGAGATCCCGCTCCTCGCCGACCACTTCCGGGTCCGGTTCGCCGGCGAGTTCAACCGACCGCAGCCGAAGCTCTCGAGCGAAATCCTGGAATTGCTCTTCGCCTACGACTGGCCGGGCAACGTCCGCGAGCTGCAAAGCCTCGTGAAGCGCTGGATCGTCCTCGGTGATGACGCGCACGTGAAGGAAGAGCTGCAGTCGCGGCTGCGCGCGCGAGGCGGCGGCAACGGCAAGCAGAAGCCGACGTCGATCGACGAGGTCGGTCTCCGTGAAGTGGGTCGCCGAGCGGCCCGCGCCGCCGAGCAGGCGGCGTTGCGCGACGCGCTCGCGCGCGTGGGCGGCAACCGCGCGGCGGCGGCCCGGCTGCTCAAGATCAGCTACAAGACTCTGCGCCAGAAATTGAACGGGGAGCGCGCGAAACGCCCCCGGGGGGGAGGCTGATGGGTGCCGAGCCGGATCGGGACGACCGGCGGAGAGCCTCTTGATTGGGACGCGGCGCCCTGTCAATATCGTGAGCTGCGGAGGGCAGCTGTGCACGTCACGATAGTCGACGAGACTATGACCGTGGGTGAGGCCGCACATCGAGTGCTGTTTTCGATGGGCGTGAGGACGACGTTCGCCGGCTCGCTGCACGAGCTGCCGCTCGTGTTCGAGGCGAGCGGCGTGCCGGACCTCGTGATCGTGAACGTGACGCACGACGTGACCGGCTGGGAGGTCGCGACCCGGACGCAGCGCGCCAGCTACCAGGGCCGCCTGCTGGCGATCGTCGACGGGCTGGACGATCCGCGGACGCGGTACCTGACGCGGCTTCCGAACGTCGAGTGCGTGCTGCGGCCGAGCTCGCTCGCGCTGCTCGAGGACATCGTCCGCAAGGCCGTCCCGGAGCCGGCGCCGAGCCAGGCGCGCGCGCTGCCTCCGCTGCCCGCGTCCACCCACCACGGCATCATCGGCGACTCGCCGCAGATGCGCGACATCTTCTCCCGCATCGACAAGGTGGCGTCCGGCGACGTGAACGTCTGCATCCACGGCGAGAGCGGCACCGGCAAGGAGCTGATCGCGCGGGCGATCCACTACGCGAGCCCGCGCCGCGACCGCCCCCTCATCACGCTCGACTGCACCACGATCCCGGACGGCCTGATGGAGAGCCATCTCTTCGGCCACGTCAAGGGCGCCTTCACCGGCGCGACCGAGCATCGCGAGGGCGTCTTCGCGCTGGCCCACACCGGGACGCTGTTCATTGACGAGCTGGGCGAGCTGAGCCCGCGCCTGCAGGCCAAGCTGCTGCGCGTGATCCAGACGCGCGAGTTCTCGAAGGTCGGCGGCTCGAAGCCCCTTCGCACCGACCTTCGGCTCATCACGGCGACGAACAAGGATCTCAAGGCGGCCGTCGCGCAGGGCACGTTCCGCGAGGATCTCTACTACCGCGTGGCGGTCTTCATGATCAAGGTCCCCGCGCTGCGGGAGCGGACCGAAGACATCCCGCCCCTCGTCGAGCATTTCCTCCAGCGGTTCGCCACGCTCTACGGCAAGTCGATCACGAAGGTCGCGTCGTCCACGCTCGACCGCATGACGATGCTGCCGTGGCCGGGCAACGTCCGCCAGCTGGAGAATTTCCTCGAGCAGGCCGTCGTGCTCGCCGAGGGCGCTACGCTCACCGACCGCGATCTCTTCGCCGGCGACTTCTCGAGCACGGTCGGGGCGACGGCCAATCCCGTGCTGTCGGGGCAGTTCGAGCCGGGCCTGCCGCTCAGCGAGGTGGAGCGCCGCCACATTCTTCGCACGCTCCAGAAGGTCCACGGCAACCGCACCGAGGCGGCCCGGCTGCTTCAGATCAGCGTGCGCTGTCTGCAATACAAGCTGAAGGCCTACGGCCGAGATGTCGACGCCGTCGCTGGGTCCAGCCGGGGTCTCGTCCCCAGCAGTTCTTCGTCCCCAGCAGTGCTCAAGTAGCCGCGCCTCGACCGCCGCCGATGCTAAATTAGCCCGCATGGTGGCGGTGTTCGTGCTGCTGCTGTTGGTCGGCGCGGGCCCGGCCGTTGCGGGGGCTCAGACGACCGGCGCCACCACGCCGCCCTCCGCCTCCGATTTCAATCTCCGCACGCCGCCGGCGCCGACGATCCCGTCGGGTCCCGAGATCGTGTTCCCGGTGCGGCCGCCACCCGCGGCGCGTCCGGTCCAGCTCTTCGAGTTCCATCCGCTCGCGGGCGTGTCGGAGGAATACACCGACAACTTCAACCGCACGGTTCGCAATCGCACGGAAAACTTCCGGACGTCGGTAGCGCCCGGGATGAGCGTCCAGATGGACGCGGGGACGCTCACGGGGCTGGCGACCTACACGATCTCCGGATTCCACGACAGCTCGCTCGATGAGCTCGGTTACTTCAACGTCTTCGCCGGCCGCCTGTCCTGGGACGCGACGCCCCGGCTGAAGCTGACGGCGACGGGCGGACTCGACCAGAGCGACGCGCCGGGCCAGGCGGATCGGCTCGGTCTGCGCATCGAACGCCGGAAGTTCACGGGGGCCAACGGATCGCTGGCCGCCGACTGGGCCGTCGACACCGTCACGGTGTCGCCGTACTACCGGCTGAGCCTCTTCTCCGAGGCGGAGGGCGCGGACACGACCTCGCACACCTTCGGGCTGAGCACGTCGGCGACGCTCTTCCGGATCCACACGCTGACGCTCGGCTACGAGCACCTGACGAGCGAGACGTCGGCCAGCCGCGGACCCGGCACCGCGTCGGAGACGAACGGTCATCAGTTCACGGTCGCCTTCTCGCGCGACGTCAGCGAGCGCGCCTCGGTCGGCATCACCGGAAGCTACGCGTTCAGGACGCAGGACGAGGAGCGGCCGGACGCCGAGACCGACTTCAGGCGCTGGGCCGCTGGCGTGTTCGCCAACTACTCGATCCCGGGCACGATCGCGTTGCGGATCAATGTGGGCGCCAGCCAGCTCACGACCGACAGGTCGGACTTCCAGCCGGTGCTCTCGACGTCCAGCAGCTTGTCTTACTGGGTCGGCCCGGCCGTGGTCGGCGTCTCGTTCGAGCGCGGATACTCCGAGACTTTCGCCGAGGGACAGAACCAGGGCGTTGTCCTGACGACCGGGGGAAGCGTCGCCCTGTCCTATCCGTTCACCCCCGCGTTCGGCGGCAGGGTGAATATTGCGTACCGGGAAAACGAGTTCACAGGTATCGGGGGCACCCCGACCGCGATCACCGCCGGCCGCGGCAGCACCCGGACCGACAAGGTCCTCACCGGGACGATCGGCGTATCCTATCAAATACTTCGCTGGCTCGGCACGTCGCTCGACTACTCCTACTCGCTGACCGACTCGTCCGACGTGGACGGCGAGATCAAGGAGAATCGGGTCCGGCTCGCGCTGAACTTCGCCTTCTGACACCGCCTGGCTGAACGCGTCGAGCCGGTTTCCGCCCGGTCCGCAAGGTTTGCGCGGGCCCCCGCGCAAGTTTTGGCGCGCGGCGCTGACCGCACCGACCTCACGCCCTCTAAAGTGCCTGTGGCGTTGGTGGGGCGGCGTTGGCCTCGTTTGTGCTCCTTTCGCACGCCGCATTGAAACCCAGTCCCCCGTCCGGCAAGGCGACGGCGATTCGCGATCTTCTGGCGCGCGATCCCGTGTGCCTCGAGATCGTGCAGTACCTGGTGCGCAACACCGAAGCCGCGGATACCGCCCGGGGCATCGCGGAATGGTGGATCAAGCGGAGCCTCGCATCCACCCACGACGCGCTGCTGAAGCTCGAGGAATTCGGCGTCGTGCAGGCGTTCGCCGTGCAGGACATCACGTTCGTGTACGCCTACACGAAGAACCCCATCCTGAGGCAGTCGATCGCCCGCCATCTGCGCGGGCTCCCGACCCTCCACCGGTCGAGGGAGCGCTAGGCTCGTGCTGCGCGTCTTCGGCCACTACGTGCCCGCGCCCGTCGTCGCGCTCGCCGCGGGCGAAGCCGGGCTCGTCTTCGGCTCCGTCTTCATCGGTCTGGCGCTGCCCCTGGTCGGCTTCCAGGCGATCCGGCCCGCTTCGGGCGATGCGTTCGCCCCCGCGGCCGTGCTCACGACGCTGGTCGTGGTCATGGTCCACATCATCGGGCTCTACGACACACGACAGATCTACGGCCGGTCCGAGCTGCTCCTGCGGCTCTCCATCGCGTTCGTCGTCGCCTACCTGCTCATCGCGGTCCTGGGCTACATGGTCCTTCCGCTGACGCTGGCCCGGAAGGCCTTCCTGCTCTCGCTCGTCACGGTGTTTCCGGCAATCGTCCTGCTGCGTCTCGCGCACGCGCGCCTCACCCGCGGCAGCCGCACGCGGCGCAAGGTCCTGCTGCTCGGCTCGGGCGAGGTCAGCCAGATGATCGCCGACGCGATCCGGGCGTGGCGCCCGCACTACGAGCTGCTGGGCCGGCTCGACGCCGAGGGCGGCGCGGACGACGGCCCCGACGGCGTGTGGACGCTGGGGACGCTGGCTGATCTGGACTGGGTGTCGAAAGTCACACGGCCCGACGTGATCGTTGTCGCGCTCCAGGAACGACGCGGCACGCTTCCGGTCGCCGAGATCGTCGAGTCGAAGCTCAGAGGGACCGAGGTCGAGGACTGGCCCGACTTCTACGAGAAGCTCACCGGCAAGATCCCGGTCGGCAACCTGAGGCCCAGCTGGCTCGTCTTCGCGGACGGATTCAAGGCGGCGCGCCTGACGATGCTGACCAAGCGGACGATGGATCTCCTCGTCGCGCTCACCGTGGTGGCGCTCAGCGCGCCGCTGATGCTGGCGATCGCCGTGGCGATCCGGCGCGACTCCGCTGGCCCGATCTTCTTCCGTCAGGAGCGCATCGGGCAGTTCGGCCGCGTGTTCCGGATCTTCAAGTTCCGGTCGATGCGCGCCGACGCCCACCCGATGCCGGCGGACGAGCCCGATACGCGCGTCACCCGCGTCGGTCGGTTCCTCCGCCGGACGCGGCTCGACGAGCTGCCGCAGCTGCTCAACGTCATCCGGGGCGACATGAGCCTGGTCGGCCCGCGGCCCGAGTGGGTGGCGCTCGTTCCGGAATTCCGGGACAAGGTGCCGTTCTACCTCCACCGTCACGCCGCCAAGCCCGGCATCACCGGCTGGGCTCAGGTCAAGAATCCCTACGGCGCCACGGTGGAGAACACGTGGGAGAAGCTCCAGTACGACCTGTACTACATCAAGAACATGTCGATCTTCCTCGACATGTTGATCCTGCTCCACACCGTCCAGATCGTGCTGGTCACAAGGGGATCCGGGGAATGGACGCGAAAACAACAGGCTCAATCGACTACCTCCGTCTCGTACGCCGGGTAGTCGTTCACCGCTGGCGCATCATCGTCGCCGGCTTCCTGGTCGTCGTCGTGCCGACGGTCGCCCTGGTGACCCTGTCGACCGAGAACCTCTACGAGGCGTCGGTGACGCTCTTCCTCCTCCCCGAGAAGAACGATCCGCCGTTCCTCCGCGAGTTCACCTCGCCGGAAGCGACCGCGGTCTACATCGTGCTGCTGAAGAGCCGGTCGCTGGCCCAGGCCATCATCGAGGCGCTGCCCAAGGAGAGCCGCGAAGAGCTGACCAAGCGCGTCCTCTTCCGCGACTATCTGTTGACCGCCACCAACAGCCTCCGTCGACTCACCGGCGGTGAGGTCGTCGTCTACAGCCCGAGCGAGCTGGCCATCCGCGAGCTCCAGGAAGCGCGGATGAACTTCAACATCGCGCGGGATGGCACCGTCACGATCACGGCGGTCGCCTTCAGCCCGCGCGTCGCGGTCGACCTGGCCAACACCTACGTCGACGTACTGCTGAGCCGCAGCAGCTCGTTCGCCCGGCAGCAGGCACGGGGCACGCGCGAGCTGCTCGAGAACCTCATGGCCCAGGCGAGGTCGAGCCAGGGCGAGGCCGAAGACGCGATGCGGCGCTTCCAGGCGAAGGCCGGCGGCCGCTTCACGCTGCCCGACGAGTCCAAGGGCGAGCTGACCGCGCTGGCCCAGATCGAGAGTCAGATCGGTGATCTCCAGGTGACGCGCGAGATTGCCGAGAACAAGCTCGGCTACCTCAAGGGCGAGAAGGTCCGGCCGATCAGCGCGCCGGCGTCCTCCGATCCGTCCACCCAGTCGTTGCAGGAGCGCCTCACCCAGCTCGAGGCGAAGCTGGCCGCGCTGTCGGAGAAGTACACCGACCAGCACCCCTCGGTGCAAACGACGCGGGCCGAGATCCAGGAGACGCAGGAGCGTCTGGCCTCGACGCTGCAACCGCGGCAGACGCCGAGGCCGGGCGGCACGGCCACACAGCTCAAGCCGATCGAGGCCGCCCAGCTCTCGAAGCAGATGGCGGCGCTCCAGGTCGAGGTCGTCTCGCTGCAGGCGCGCGAGGAGGTCCTGCAGCAGCGGGCGGCGCGGCTCCGGCGGTCGCTCTCGGCGATGACGGCGCGCGAGCAGGAGTACTCGGGCTTCATGCGCACCGTGCTCACGCAGGCCAAGCTGACCGACCTGATCTCCGACAAGCTCACGGCCGCGCGCATCAGCGAGCAGAGCCCGATCCGGTCCATTCACGTCATCGACCTGGCGAGCCTGCCGCGGCAGCCGAGCCCCAAGCAGCCGCTGACGCTCATGGTGATGGGCCTGCTCGGCGGCCTGGCCCTCGGCGTGAGCGCCGCGACCGTGCGCGAGTACGCGGTGCAGGTCGTCGAGACCGAGCAGGACGTGGCGCACGCGACCGGTCTCCCCGTTCTCGGATCAATTCCCGTCGCCGAGCGATCCGAGTCGGCCTCCGGCCGAGAGGTCGCGCCCGTCGACGATCTGCCGATGCTGTTCGTCGCGGGCAACGATCTGCACTCGCTGCCGGCCGACGCGTGCCGAGCCATCCGCACCGTGCTCGATGGTCCGAGCCTCGACAAGCCGCTCAAGACGCTCCTGGTCACGAGCCCCGGCGCGCACGAGGGCAAGTCCACCGTGCTCCTGAACCTGGGCCGCGCGTTCCTCGAGACCGACCGGCATCTGCTGATGATCGACGCCGATCTCCGACGGCCCTCGCTCCATCGCGCGCTGCGCACGCCGAACGAGGTTGGGCTCGCCGATGTGTTGCGCGACGGCACCGTGTGGCCGGAGGCCTTTCGCGCGCTGGCGCCGGGCATGGACTTCATGCCCTCGGGGATCAGGCCGGCGAACCCGTCGAGCCTGATCGCCTCCAAGCACATGGTGCGGGTGCTGGAGCTCGCGCGCGAGCGCGCCGACGTCGTGCTGATCGACGCGCCGCCGGTGCTGGCGGTGGCCGACTGCCTGCCGCTGTGCCGGTACGTCGATGGGGTCATTCTCGTCGCCCGGTTCGGCATCACCCGTCGGCGCAGCCTGATCAGAGCCAAGGCGCAGCTCGGGAGAGTCGGCGCCCGGGTCGTGGGCGTGGTGATCAACGGCCTCTCGCGGCACGAGACACGCCACTACTACTCCGAATACACGCACTACGTCGGTATCCAGAAGCGCAAGGGGAAGCGACGCCAATGAAGGCTCTCACGCTCCGTCTCTTCAGCGCCTCCGTGGCGATCGCCGGCCTCGTGGCCGCGGGCTCGGCGCAGGCTCAGACGTCCACGCGTCCGGCGGCGGCGCCCCTTCAGACGCCGCGCCCGGCCGCGACCACCGTCGCGATCCCCGTCGCCCCTGCGGCGACGACACCCGCGCCGGCCGGCGCCACGGGCGACTACACGATCGGCATCGACGATGTCCTGCATGTGATCGTCTGGGACAACAAGGAGCTGGAGCAGGACGTGATCGTGCGTCCCGACGGCAAGATCTCCTACCCGCTCGCCGGCGAGATCCACGTGCAGGGCCTGACGGTGCCGAAGCTCACCGAGATCTTGAAGGAGCGCCTGGGCGCGTCGGTGAAGAACCCGAACGTGTCGGTGATGGTCAAGGAGATCCGGAGCTTCCGGGTCTACTTCGTCGGCAAGGTGGCGAAGGCCGGCGTCTATCCGATCAAGGCCGGCACGCCGTTGCTCCAGGCCCTCACGCTGGCCGGCGGCACGTCCGATGGCGCCGATCTTCCGTCCGCCTACGTCATCCGCGGCGAGACGAAGATCCCGGTGGATCTCCGACGCCTCATCCAGGACGGCGACCTCAGCCGGAACCTCAAGCTCGAGACCGAGGACACGATCGTCGTCCCGGAGATCGTGATCGGCTCGAACCCGCAAGAGATCCTCGATCGCCGGATCTACCTCCTGGGCAAGGTCGTCAAGCCCGGCGTCTACACCCTCAAGCAGGACACGCCGCTCCTGCACGCGCTGTTCCTGGCCGGTGGCCTCGCCGAGGGCGCGGACATGGCGTCGGCCTTCGTCATGCGCGGCGGCGAGAAGATCCCGGTCGACCTCTGGCGACTCATCCAGAAGGGAGACGTCACCCAAAATCTCACGATCAAGCACGAGGACACGATCGTCGTGCCCTCCGGCGGCGAGCTGCAGAACGCGGTGTACGTGATGGGCGAAGTGCTCAAGCCGGGGGTCTACTCCCAGCCCGAAGCGCTGACGCTCCTGAAGCTCGTCACGCTGGCCGGCGGCTTCACCAAGTACGCCGCGCCGAGCCGCTCGACGCTGATCCGCCGCGACGGCGAGAAGAAGACGCTGCTCAAGATCGACCTGAAGGACATCATGAACGACCCCAAGACGAACGAGGACATCGCGCTGCGCCCCGGCGACGTCCTGATCATCCCCGAACGGATCTTCTGAGATGGCCCATGCGCTCGCGCGGATCGGCACGGTGACGACGATGACCGCTCCGGAGTCCTATCCGCGCCCCGACCTGCGCGTCGTGGCCCTCGGCGGCGGAACCGGCCTGCCGGCCGTGCTCCGCGGCCTCCGCGGACCAATGTTCGGGTCGCGTCCGTGGGATCCGGAGCGCGATCCCTCCCGCCTGACGGCGATCGCGACGGTCGCCGACGACGGCGGCAGCTCAGGCAAGCTCCGGGCGTCGTACCATCTGCCGTCCCCGGGCGACGTCCGGAATTGCCTGTTGGCCCTGGCCGGTGGCGATCCGCTGATGTCGGACGTGTTCGATTTCCGCTTCGATCGCGGCGGCGACATTGGCGGTCACAGCCTCGGCAATTTGATCCTCACCGCGCTCACCGAGCTGGAGCGGGACTTCTCCAAGGCCATCGCGCGAGGTGGCCGCATGCTGGCGACACGGGGCCGTGTCCTGCCGTCGACCGCCGAGAACGTGGTCCTGCACGCCGAGCTCTCCGACGGCACCACGATCGAAGGTGAGTCGCGCATCGCGGAGGCTCGATGCCCGATCCGTCGTATGAGGCTCGAGCCGGCCAACGCCGCGGCGCTGCCCGAGGCCCGCGAGGCCCTCGAGGCCGCCGACCTGATCGTGATCGGTCCCGGCAGCCTCTACTCGAGCCAGGTCGCGGTGCTGCTCGTCGGCGAGCTCCCGGAGGCGATCGCGCGCTCGCGGGCGCGCGTCGTGCTGGTCATGAACCTCATGACCGAGCCCGGCGAGACCGACGGCCACACCGGCGTCGACCATTTGATCGCGCTCCGTCGCCACGCGCCGGCGATCGCGATCCACGACGTCCTGGTCAACACGGCGCCGATCGCGCCGGAGCAGCTCGCGCGGTACGCGGCGCAGGGCGCGGTGCCGGTGCCGCCGGACGCCGAGCTGCTGAAGGCCCTCGGCCACTCGGTCGTCGAGGACGACCTGCTGGCCGCCGGCCCCGAGGTGCGGCACGATCCCGTCAAGCTGGCGCGCGCCATCCTGGCGCGCGTGGCCTGAGCGCCGACGCGTGCTGGCTCACGGGATCTTCTGGGTGGGTCTCGCGCTCGTGAGCTACACGTACATCCTCTATCCGTGCCTGCTCTTCGTCATCTACGCGTTCGCCCAGGCGCGCACCGACCTCCGCTTCCTCACGACCCGGCGCGACCGCCGGCGCCGGGCGCTCGGCGACGCCGAGCTGCCGCCGGTGACGTTGATCGTGCCCGCGTACAACGAGGAGGCGTGTTTGCAAGATAAGGTCGCCAACGTCGCGGACCTCGACTATCCGCGCGACCGGCTCCAGGTGATCTTCGTCTCCGACGGTTCGACCGATCGCACCAACGACATCCTGGCGGCCATCGACGACCCGGCCATCGAGCCCCTCCTGCTCCCGGGGCGCGCCGGCAAGGCCACCGCGCTCAATCGCGCGGTCGAGCGGGCCCGGCACGGGATCCTCGTGTTCTCGGACGCCGCGACCATGTTCCGTCCGGACGCGATCCGGCAGCTCGTCCGGCATTTCGCCGACGGGCGCGTCGGCGTCGTGTGTGGCGCGCTCGGCCTCCGGGGCGGCGACGAGTTCTCACGGACCGAGGGCATCTACTGGCGCTACGAGATGTCGCTGCGCCTCATGGAGGCGCGGCTGGGCGCGACGCTCACCGCCAGCGGCGCGATCTACGCGCTGCGCCGCGCGTGCTACCGGCCCCTCACGCCCGACGACCTCATCGACGACTTCGTCGTGCCCATGCGCGCCCGCACGCTCGGCTTCCAGGTGGTGTTCGATCCGGAGGCGCAGGCGATCGAGTTCGCGGCCGAATCGGTGCGGGACGAGTTCACCCGGCGCGTGCGGATCGCGACCGGCAGCTTCCGCGCGCTGCGCGAGCTGGTGCGGGTGCCGCTGGCGCCGCTCGCATCGCTGGCGTTCTTCTCGCACAAGCTCCTGCGCTGGGTGCTGCCCTTCCTGCTGCTCGGCCTCTTCGCCGCCAACCTCGCCCTGCTCGACGGCGGGCGCTTCTACGTCGCGATGCTGGCCGCGCAGTGCGCCTTCTATCTGTGGGCCGGCGTCGGCTTCCTGTTCCGCGAGCGCGTGCGACGCGTGCCGCTGGCGCTGCTCTGCTATTTCCTCGTCGCGATCAACGTGGCGTTCCTGGTGGGATTTCTGCGGTTCCTCGGCGGTCGCAAGGACACGGCATGGCAGCGCGTGAGCTGACGCTCTCCGGCGCTCCGGTGCTGATGTACCACGGCCTCGGCGCCACGCTCCCCGCCGACGTCGCCGGACGCGACACAAAGTACTGGGTCACGCCTGCCGCGTTCGGGCGCCACCTGGCGCAGATCCGCGAGGCCGGTCAGCGGGTCCGGCGCCTGTACGAGCTCTGGTCCGGCCGGGCGACCGCTCCCGAGAACCAGTCGGCGGTCGTGCTGACCTTCGATGACGGCCGGGCGACCGACTACGAGGTCGTGTTTCCGCTGCTGCTCGCGGCCGGCGTCCGGGCCGAGTTCTTCGTCAACACCGCCACGATCGAGCGCGCCGGCCATCTCACCTGGAGCCAGATCATGGAGATGCATCGCGCGGGGATGTCGTTCCAGTCGCACGCGCACGATCACGTCCTCCTGCCCGGGCTGCCGGAGCGCCTGCTGCGCAACGAGCTGCAGACCAGCAAGCGCCTCATCGAGGACCGGGTCGGCCTCGGCGTGGACTTCCTGGCCACTCCGTACGGCCTGTTCGATCGTCGCGTCATCGACACCGCGCGGGAGGTCGGCTACCAGGCCGTGTGCAACTCGCTGAGCTGGCCGACGCGACCCGGCCGGACCGTCGTGAATCGCGTCACCGTCTATCGCGACACGACGGCCTCGCGCTTCGCGGGGATCCTGGCCCGCCAGCCTTCGGCGTATCTGCCGAGCGTTGCGCGGACCGCGCTGACGTATTGGCCCAAGCGCGTCCTCCTCAAGGTCCGGCCCAGCCAGCTGGGCGCCCTGCTTCACCTGGAGGGCGCGTGAGCCGCGTCGACCGCCTCGACCTCCACGTGTTCGTACTGATCGACGCCTTCGGGTGGGAGATCGCGCAGCGGCTCGGCTTCCTGTCCGACGCGCTGCCGCACCGGGCGCCGCTCAGGACCGTGCTCGGCTACAGCTCGGGCGCGATCCCCACCATGCTCACCGGCAAGTCACCGGCCGAGCATGGACACAGGAACCTCTTCTACTACGATCCGGAGGGTTCGCCGTTCCGCTGGCTGCGGCGGCTTCATTTTCTGCCGGACAGCGTCCTCGGCCACCGTGTCGTGCGCAAGGCGGTCAAGGAAGTGGGCCGGCGGGCGCTCGGGCTCGGGCCGCTGTTCGACTGCGCGGTGAGCCCGCGCGTGCTCCCATGGCTCAACTGGGTCGAGAAGCGCAACATCTATCAGCCGCACGGCATCCGCGGCGTCGCCTCGATCTTCGACCGGCTCGCGGTCGCGGGCGTGCCGCATCGCGCGTACTCGTACCACGACGGGACCGACGCCGAGATCCTGAGCCGCGCCCGTCACGACATCGAGGCCGGACGCGCGACGCTGTTCTTCGTCTATCTGAGCGAGATCGACGCCTTCCTCCACCACCACGTCGAGGACGACGCGCCGCTCAAGGAGAAGTTCTCCATCTACGAGACCGGGCTCCGCGAGCTGCTGGGGACGGCCCTCCGGCGCGATCCGCGGGCCGGCCTCACGCTCTTCTCCGACCACGGGATGACCCCGGTGCGCCGCCACTACGACCTCGCGCGCGACATCGAGACGCTCGGGCTCCGTCTGCCCGACGACTACCTCGCGGTCTACGACTCCACGATGGCCCGCTTCTGGTTCTTCTCCGAGCGTGCCCGCGCGCTGGTGGTCGAGCAGCTCGCGTCGCTCACCTGCGGCCGCGTTCTCACCGACGAGGAGCAGGCCGCGCTCGGCATCCGCTTCGGCGACCGCCGCTACGGCGATCTGGTGTTCCTGCTCGAGCCCGGCTGGCTCGTGTCCAGCAGCAACTTCAACGCGCCGGGATGGCAACCGACCGGGATGCACGGCTACCATCCGGACGACCCGTCGTCCGACGCGATTTTCCTCAGCAACCAGGCGCCGCCGCGGCCGATGCGCACGATCGCCGACGCGTACGCGTGCATGGCGCACGCCGCCGGCCTGCTCCCCGACATCGCCGAGGCGCCCCGCCGATGATCTCCGTCCTCTACTTCTCGAACACGCTGGCCCGCGGCGGGGCGGAAGAGCATCTCCTCACGCTGCTCCGCGGGCTCGACCGGCACCGGTTCCGGCCCGCGCTGGTCTGCGCGCCCGAGGTGGCCGAGAAGATCCGGCGCGACGTGCCGCGCGACGTGCCGCTGACCGCGCTCCGCCTGCGCAAGCCCTACGAGATCGGCGCGGCCAGCGCGCTCCTCTCGATCATGCGCGCGCGGCGCCCGGACATCGTGCACTCGCACCTCTTCCATTCGAGCCTCTTCGCGTCGCCGATCGCCGCGCTGGCCCGCGTCCCGCTGGTCGTCGAGACGCCGCACCTGCGCGAGTCCTGGCGCCGGGGGCTCAAGGCCCGCTACGTCGTCGACCGCATCGCCGGCCGCTTCGTGGACCAGTACATCGCGGTGTCCGACGCCAACCGCCGGTACCTCGTCGAAGAAAAGGGTCTGGCGCGGCACAAGGTCGTCGTGATCCACAACGGCTGCGATCTCCGCCGCTTCAACCCGCACCACCGGGCACCCGCCGGCATGCGGGAGAGCCTCGGCTTCGGCGCGAGCGATCCGGTCCTCGTCGTCGTCGGACGCCTCGAGCCTCAGAAGGGCCATCGCGTGCTGTTCGACGCGCTGCCCGCGGTGCGGGCCCAGTTCCCGCGCGTGCGCCTGGTGTGCGTCGGCGAGGGCGCGCTCCGCCGGGAGCTCGAGCAGCAGGTCGCGGCGTCGGGGCTCGGCGACGCGGTGCGGTTCGTCGGCCAGCAGGCGAACGTCGCCGATTGGCTGGCCCTGGCCGACGTGACGGTGCTCCCCTCGTTCTTCGAAGGTCTGCCGCTCGCGGCGATCGAGTCGCTCGCCGCCGGCCGGCCGATGGTGGCGAGCGCGGTGGACGGCACCCCCGAGGTCGTGATCGACGGCGCCACCGGTCTCACGGTGCCGCCCGGCGACGCCGACGGGCTCGCGCGGGCGCTCGGCCGGCTCCTGGGCGATCGGCGGCTACGCGAGAAGCTGGCGCTCGCCGGGCGCGCCTGGGTCCTCGAGCGATTCAACGAGGACCGCCAGATCCAGCGCACCGAGGCGCTCTACCATCTGGCGCTCTCGCGCCTCGGCCGCCTGCCGCGCCCGGACGGGGTGCCGGCGACGGCGTGGGGGCCGCGATGAAGGCCGTGATCTGCGAGGAGAGTGCGCGCCTCTGCCGGCAGGTGTATCGCGAGCGCCTGCGCGCGGTCGTGCTCGCCGGCAGCCTGGCGCGCGACGAGGGGACGTTCGTCGAAACCGAGCGGGGGCGCCGGCTGCTGGGCGACGCGGAGCTGCTGCTCGTCTTCGACGACGGGACCATACCGCCGCCCGCGGGGGACCTCGCGCTGATCCGCGAGCAGATCGAGGCGCGGCTTCGGCGGCGTGGGCTCCGCGCCGAGATCGCGCTGAGCGCGGTCGGGTGCGCCTACCTGCGCCGCCTGCCGCCCAGCATCTTCGCCTACGAGCTCCGCGCGTCCGGTAAGGCCGTCGACGGGGAAGCGTCGGTGCTCGGGCTCATCCCCAAGTTCGCGGCCGCCGACATCCCCCGCGAAGACGCCTGGCGGATGCTGGCGAATCGTCTCGTCGAGCAGCTCGGCAGCACGGACGAGCTCCTCGAGGACCGGGCGATCCTCTCGCCGGAGGCGCACTACCGGACCGTGAAGCTCTACCTCGACATGACCACGTCGCTGCTCGTCTTCGCCGGCGCCTACGCGCCGACGTACATGGAGCGCGCCGACAACCTCGCGCGTCTGGCGAAGTGGTCGGGGACCACGACGTGGCCGTTTCCGCTGGCGCCGTTCGCCGAGTACGTCGCGGCCGCGACCCGCTGGAAGCTCTCGGGCGGCACGCTCGTCACCGAAGCGCGGCGGCCGTTCTGGGATCGGGCGATCGATTACGCCGAGGCGCTCTGGCACTGGGAACTCGGCCGGTTGACGGGAAGAGATCGCGACGATTCGCCATCGGCGCTGATGTCGCTCTGGATGGGCCGACAGCCGTGGAGCGGCCGCGGCCGCGGCTGGGCCCACGTCGTGCGGGCGCGCGGCTGGCATCGGAGCTGGCCGCTCTGGCCGCGCTGGCTCCGGCAGGCGTCGCTCGGCTCCCCGCGCCATCTGGTCTATCGGGCCGCGAGCACGCTGGTGTTCGAGCTGCGCGCCGCCGCGGGCCAGCGGCGTCAAGTCTCGGATCTCCGTCGCCTCGCGGACGATCTGCCGCTGGCGACGTGGCAAGGCCGGCCCGCGTCCGATTCGATCGGCGCTCTGGCCGGCGCGGTTCTCGCCAACTACAAGAGCTTCGTGATGGAGACCCGCGCATGAGCATCGTGACCGCGCGGGCGCTCGATACGCGGCCGGCGGCGGCGTATCGGCTCGACGCGCTCAGCGGCGCCGAGGTCGTGCGCTGGGACGAGCTGATCGCACCGTACGAGGGCCGCGAGCTCTTCCATCGCAACGTGTGGCTCGACTACCTGGCGTCCAGTCGCCGCGTCGAAGGCGCCCGCTGGGCGATCCGCGCAGACGATCGGACGGTCGGCTACCTCTGCGGCGGCCTGCTGCAAATGGGGCCCTATAGGATCCTGGGCACGCCGTTGCGCAGCTGGGGCACGAACGTGATGGGGCCGCTCCTCGATCACGACGCCGATCAGTCCGCGCTCTTCGTCGCGCTCGATCGCCTCGCCGCCACCGAACGGCTGGCGATGATCGAGCTCGAGCACCCCAGCCTCTCGCCGCGCTTGCTCCAATCGTCTGGATTCGAGCGGGTGCCGGACTGGACATTTCTGGTTTCGCTCTCCGGCGGCGAAGACGCGATGTGGCGCCGCCTCGAGTCCACGTGCCGCAACCGCATCCGCAAGGCGCAGGCGGCCGGCCTCGTGGTCGAGGACACGGACGACCCAGACGTCGCCGACGAGTACTACGCTTTCTATCTGGACCTCATGCGCCGGAAAGGCCGCCGGCCGCCCTTCTCGCGCGATACGCCGCGGCTGCTCTTCTCGCACCTGAAGAAGGCGGACTGCCTGTTCGCGCTGCGGGTGAAGGATGCCGCGGGCCGTCTCCTCGCCGTCGGGCTCTTCCCCCACGACGAACGCGCGATGTATTTCTGGAGCGGCGCCAGCCGGGAAGAGGGGCATCCGCTGTGCCCCAACGACTACGTGCACTGGGTCGCCATGGAGCTCGCCGCCGATCGCGGACTGCGCCTCTACAACATGTCCGGCCACGGACGGTTCAAGCGGAAGTTCGGCGGTGAGCTGACCGCCGTGGCGCGCTGGCACAAGTGCTACTGGCGCACCGCGCGCTGGGCGCGCACCGGCTATCAGCTCTGGGCCGCGAGGTCGGCCGTGCGCACCATCCGGCGACCGGCGGCGCCGAGACCGAGCGAGACGAAGCGCCCCGCGCCGGCGCGGCGGGGCGTCGAGATCGTCACGACGTCGCAGCGTCCGGCGTTCCGGCCCTCGGATTTTTTCAGGGCGCCGCTCCACGACTTCCCGATCCGCGACGAGATCCTCTATCAGTACCTGCCGCTCTCGGCGAACATGGACGTGCTGGAGGTCGGCCCGGGCAGCGGCGTCACGGCGTTCCGCGTCGCCCCTCGCCTCCGCTCGCTGACCCTGCTCGACATCGCCGCGGCGAACGTCGCCCACCTGCGGGATGCGCTCGCCGGCCAGCCGAACCTCCGCTTCGTGTGCGCCGACGTCTGCCAGCCCGGCCTCGGCGCGCAGCTCGGGCGCACCTTCGACGCCGCGTACGCGATCGAGGTGTTCGAGCTCCTGCCGGATCCTGAACAGTGCCTGCGGAATTTCGCCGAGGTGCTCCGGCCCGGCGGGCAGCTCTTGCTCCAGTTCCCGAACTATCCGCCGTCGCTCTCGCCCGGCATGACGCATTTCCGCACCAAGGCCGAGCTCGGGCGGCTCCTGCAGCGCGCCGGCTTCGCGCAGTGGAACGTGTGCTCGCTGAGACTACGGCCGCACGCCTGGTTCCTGTACGAGCACCTGCACGAGCGGCCGATCCGCGCCTACCGGCGCCACCGGAGCCGCAACGGCCACGATCGGCCCCTGATCTACGACGAGTCGTGGGCGTTCCAGCACGGCCGGCGGCTGGAGCCGTTCAAGTACGCACTGCACACGGCGTGGGCAGCCCTGTCGGCGGCGATGCGCGTCGGCGGCCCGGTCTTCGACCACTCGGCCGTCGGCGACGACATCCTCAACCGCAACCTGATCGTGCTCGCGCGTCGCTAGCGAGCCAGAGCGAGGGCCCGTGGGAGTCGTCGAAGGTGGCTAGACCGTTGCGCGTCCTCTTCGCCGGGCTGACGCTGCCCTACCCGCCGACCAACGGCCACCGCCTGCGGACGTGGGCGATGGTGCAGGCGCTCGCGGACGACGGCCATCGCGTCACGCTGGTCGCCTTCGCCGAGCGCGGCGAGGCGCTGGTCGACCTCGGGCCCCTCCGCGCCGCCTGCGCCGAGGTGGAGCTGGTGCCCACGCCGCTGGCGCTCAACGGCGGCGGCCGCGACGCGCTGAAGCGCGTGCGGGCCCTCGCCTCGCCCCTGCCGTTCGGGGCGTGGAAGTTTCGGTCCCCCGAGCTCAGGGGCGCGCTCGAGCGGCAGCTCGCGCGGCACGACTTCGATGTGCTGCTCTGCGACGGCGTCTACAACGTGCAGAACCTGCCGGCTCACCTGGCCATTCCCGTCTTGCTCAACAAGGACGACGTCGCGCACGTGCTGATTCGCCGCTACCTGGCCCTGGAGCCAAGCGCGGCCCGCCGCCTCTACGGCGCGCTCGAGGCCCGCAAGGTGGAGCGCTGGGAACGGGCCGCGCTCCAGAAGGCCAAAGCGGTCCTCGCGTGCTCCGAGCTCGACAAGGCACTCTTACGCGAGCTCGCTCCGACCGCGCAGGTGGTGGCGGTGCCCAACGTGGTCGACACCGACCACTACGCGCCCCGCGACGGCGCCGAGCCGGCCACCGTGCTCTTCCAGGGGGGCATGGACTGGCAGCCGAACCGCGACGCCGTCGAGTTCTTCGCCGCCGAGATCCTGCCGTGGCTGCGGCGCCGGGTGCCGTCGGCCCGCTTCCGGGTGGCCGGACGCAGCCCGGCCGAGTCGTTCCGTCGCCGGTTCGCCGGTATCGACGGCCTCGAGTTCACGGGCACGGTCGCCGACATGCGCGACGAGATCGCGAAGGCCACGGTCTGCGTGGTGCCGCTCCGGATCGGCAGCGGGACTCGGCTCAAGATCCTCGAGGCCGGCGCGATGGCCAAGCCCATGGTCTCCACCGGGCTCGGCGCCGAAGGCCTCGAGCTGGTGGATGGCGAGGAGATCGTCCTCGCGGACGAGCCGCACGCCTTCGCCGACGCGGTGGCGGCGCTGCTCCACGACGCCGCCGGGCGCGACGAGCTGGGCCGGGGGGCCCGGCTGCGGGTCGAGAAGCAGTACAGCCTGTCGGTCTTCAAGACGGCGCTCCGCGACGCGGTGACGGGCAGCCTGCGATGATCCTGTTCTACCTCCTCGTCACGGTCATGCCGATGATCCGCCATCCACTCTGGTCGGACTTCATCGGCGACCTGACGGTGATCAAGTACCTGGGCATCGCGTGCCTGATCTACGCGGTGGTCTACCTGCCGCTCCGCGCGACGGCGCTGCGGCTCTTCGCGACCTGGCAGATCCGCTTCTTCGTGGCCTGGGCACTCCTGGTCATGTTCCTGTTCCTCCGCTACGGCGACGCGCGGCTGCCGCTCGAAGTGAGTCCGCTCATGAGCTTCGCCTCGCTCCTGGCGTTGCTCTTCGTGACGCTGACGGTCGTGGACTCGCTCCAGCGTCTGCGCTGGGTCCTGCTGATGGCCATCGGCTCGGTGGGCTACGCCTCGCTCCACCTGATCCGCGAGTGGCAGAAGTACGGCGGCATGGCGGCCGGCTACCGGCCGGGCTGGGTGGTCGGCGACCCGAACTACTACAGCATCTCGGCGCTGCTCTGCATCCCGATCGCGATCTACCTGCTGCGCACGAAGCAGCCCACGTGGGAGCGCTTCTTCTGCCTGGGCGCCGTGATCGTCACGGTCATCGCGCTCACGCTGGCCGCCTCCCGCGGCGGTCTGGTCGGCATGGCGATCGGGCTCCTGGTGATGGCCCTGCACACGCGGCGTCGGCTCACGATGCTGGTGATCGCGCTCGTCGTGACGCTGCCGCTCATGGCGGTGGCGCCCTCGTCGCCGCTGCCGCGGATCGTGAACCCGAACCAGCACGACGTCTACGCCGCCCAGCACCGCGCCGACCTGGCGTGGGCCGGCCTGCGGATGTTCCAGTCCCATTTGCTCACCGGCATCGGGCCGGGCAACTTCAAGCCCCTGCTCGGGCGGTTCGCCGACCTCGACGAGCACCACGTCGCCCACAACACGTTCATCGAGGTCATGGCCGAGACCGGCGTGCCCGGAATATTCTTGTTCCTCGCGGCGATCGTCGCGACGTACGCGAGCCTCGAGCGGATCCGTGGCGCGCGCGAGACGAACCCCGAGCTGGTCACGCGAACCGCCGAGGCGCTGGAGGTCGGTCTCACCGCGTTCCTGGCCGCCGGCTTCTTCGTCTCGGCCGAGGCGCACCGGCTCTTCTGGCTCATCGTGTTCCTGTCGGCCGCGCTCGTCCCGCTGGCCGCGGCCGCGACACCGTCGGCGTCGCCGTCGGCACCGCCCGCCCACACGCCGGCAACGCCAACGGCGCCGCGATGAGGACCCTCTTCTTGATCTCCCACGTGCCGCTGCCGTCCAACGTCGGGGGCAACCTGCGTCCCTATCACCTGCTGCGGGCGCTCACCGGGATCAGCGACGTGTCGGTCGTGTGCGCCGTGAAGCCGGACGACGATCCGCGCTACCTCGCCGAGCTGCGCTCGATGTGCCACCACGTGTTCCCGTTCCCGACCGCGTCCTTCCAGTGGCGCGCCGACTCCGGGCGGCGCCTGCCGGCGCTGCGCGCGGCGCTCCAGCACCTCGACCCGTTCGAGCCGGCGCTGCTGAAGTCCTACCACTCGGCGCCCGCCGTCACGCTGCTCAGCAACCTCGCGCAGGTCCCCTTCGATCTGGTCTGGATCGAGCGCCTGCACCTGTTGCCCAACCTGCCGCCCACGCTTCCGGGCCGGGTGATGGTCGATCTGTACGACATCGAGCACCGCAAACTCGCCAGCAAGCTCCGGGCGCGGGGATGGCGGCGAAGCCTGCCGTTCGACCTGGCCGACTACGTGAAGCTGCGCGCACTCGAGCGGTCGCTCTCCACGCGCCAGTGGGACGTGGTCGTGTGCTCGGATGTGGACCGCCGGGCGCTCGGCGCTCATCCGGGCGTATCGGTCGTGCCCAACGGCGTCGAGCTGCCCGCCCCGGGCGATCGGGTCGCCGATCCCGCGGCGCCGACGTTCCTCTTCGTCGGGGCGATGTTCTACGAGCCGAACGTCGACGGCGTGCGCTTCTTCGCGCGCGAGATCCTGCCGCGGATCAGGCAGCGATCGCCGCGGGCGCGGTTCGTGGTCGTCGGACGGGATCCCCAGCCGAACATCGCGGCGCTGCACGACGGCGACACGATCACCGTCACCGGCACCGTCGACGACGTCGCGCCCTATCTGCGCCGGGCCTCGGTCGCCGTCGTCCCGATCCGCTTCGGCAGCGGCACCCGGATCAAGATCCTCGAGGCCTTCGCCCACGGCACGCCCGTCGTCAGCACCACGCTCGGCGCCGAAGGTCTCGAAGTCGCGAACGAGCGTGAGCTCCTCCTGGCCGACGATCCCGACGCGTTCGCGGCCGCGTGCGTGCGCCTGGCCGGCGACGAAGGTCTTCAAGCGTCGCTCGCCGAGCGCGGGCTCGATCTCGTACGGCGCCGCTACCAGTGGCCGGACGTCGAGCGGCAGGTGCAGGCGCTGATCGCGGGTGGCCGCGCCCATGACTCGGCCGCCGACGCGAACGCGCAGCGGGACGCCCAGCTTCGATGAACCTCGATCGTTACGGAGGCTCGAAGGCTCACCCCCTCGTCGGCGGGGGGAACACGTTCCGCGTCGTCAAGCGCGGTCGGCGGTTCCTCCTGGCGACCCCGGACGGCAACGCCTTCTGGCTCAAGGCCTGCTACGGCGTCGACATCACCGACGGCGGCGAAGCGTTCGTGCGCTCGCTGCATGCCAAGTATTCGAGCGATCCCACGTACAAGGCGTGGGGCTACTGGTGGCCGTTCGTGGCCCAGGCCGTGAAGAACCTCCGGCAGTGGGGCTTCAACGCGCTCGGCGAGTACACCTCCAACTACGCGATGCCCGTCGACACCAACAACCGCGGGCGCGGCAACAGCGAGCGCATGCCCTTCATCGCGCTGACCAACGCCGCCAACTACGCGAAGCAGCGCTACGGCGTGAAAGACCTCATGTTCGGCGTCGACGAGGCGGTCACGCCGAACCTGTGGCGCGGCGAGGGCTTCCCGGACGTGTTCGATCCGGCGTTCGCGCGGGCGGTCGACGAGCTGACGTGGGGCGGACCGCTGCCCTGGCTCCTCGGCAGCTCGACCGACGACCGCGACTACATCTTCGGCTTCGGCCCCTCGCGCACGCTCGGCGGCTGGCACAACCACCTCGGCTGGCAAGCCGCCGCGACGCGCCCGACCCAGACGTCCAACCACCGGGTCTGGGTCGGCAACAAGCAGGGCGTCACGTACGCCGACACCACCGTGCACACCAAGCGCGCGCTGCGCGACCACCTGCGCTCGAAGTACCGCGCGCTCGAGGAGCTCAACGGGGCCTGGGAATCGAGCTACACGACCTGGGACAGCGACGGCACGCCCTGGCCGAAGGGACGCGGGCTCCTCGACGAGAGTGGCCGGAGCCCGTGGCTCGGCCGCGACTTCTACTCGATGAAGGACGCCGCGCCCGCCGTGCGCGCCGATCTGGACGAGTTCGTCGGCGCCATCGCCGAGCGCTACTTCTCGGTCACGGCGACGGCGCTGCGCGCGAAGCGTCCCGGCCACCTCGTGTTCGGCCCGGCGACGATCAGCCCCTCCGCGCACCCCGAGATCCTGCGCGCCGCCGGACGCTGGTGCGACGCGCTGCAGTTCGCCAACGAGGGGCCCGCGGCGTTTCGCCGCGGCTTCAGTCTGACGCGCAAGCCGTTCTTCGTCTGGACCACGTTCATGGCGCAGGCAGATTCTCCGCAATCCGCCACCAAGGGCTGGCCGGGCGTCGATCTGCCGACCCAGGAAGAGCGCGGGCGCGCGTACGCGAAGTTCGTGAACGAGCTCGTCGGCTTCCGCGCGGACGACGACACGTTCCCGTGCGTCGGCATCGACTGGTGGGCGTACTGCGACAAGGTCACCGGCGGCGAGGCGCACAACTTCGGCCTCGTCACCAAGCACGACAACCCGTACGACGGCGTCGCCGCGCGCGTTCAGCGGGGCCGGGACGCATCGGGCAATCCGATCGGCGGCGAGGCGCGCGACTACGGCGACTTCCTGAGCCACGTCAAGGCCGCCAACGACGCGATCCTCGACCAGATGCGCGATTTGACGTCGCTCGATCGTCGCGGCCGCCACCGCGGGCCGAGCTTTGGCGCGGTGCTGCCGCTGCTCGCCTGGCTCGCGAGCCCGGCGTATCGTCCGGCGCTGACCCGCCGGCAGATGCTGCGCGGGCCGTTCGCGGCCGGCGGAGAAGCGTCGCGTTGAGCGCCTTCACGCAACGCCTGCGCCCCCTCGCCGCGTGGCTGGTCGGCCCCTCGTCGTCGCGCCGCCAGCAAGTCGCCTGCGGCGTCATGTGGCTGGCCGCCGGCGACGGGCTCGGCGCGATCCTCGGCTTCGTCAAGCTGGCGATCATCGCGCGATTGCTGGCGCCCGCAGACTTCGGCTTGTTTGCGATCGCCCTGCTCACCACCGGCTGGCTCGAGTACCTGACCGATCTCAGCTTCCGCGACGCGCTGATCCGCCACCAGGACGACGTCGCGCCGTACATCGACACCGTGTGGACCGCCCAGATCCTCCGCGGCGCCGTGATCGCGTCGATCATCGCGGGCTCGGCGCCGCTCGTCGCCGGGTACTACGACGTCCCGCTGGCGATGGCGGCCATGCCGCTGCTGGCGATCGAGGTCATGGTGCGCGCGGTCGCGAACCCGGCGACGGTCTATCTGAGGAAGAACCTCGATCTGAGGCGGGACATCCTCTGGCGTCTGGCCGGCCCGATCGCCGGGTTGATCGCGGGCGTCGCGCTGGCCGTCCTGCTCCGAAACGCGCTCGCGCTCTTCGTGTCCGTGCTCGTGGCCTCGGTCGCCCAGACGATCGCGTCCTACTGGATCCGTCCCTATCGCCCGCGCCTCTCGTTCGATTCCGGCCACGCCAGGGAGCTCATCGGCTTCGGCCAGCGGTGCTTCTGGCTCCGGCTGATCGGCCTGCTCAACTGGTACGTCGACACGCTCGTGGTCAGCAAAGTATTGGGCCTCACCGTCACCGGCCAGTATCAGATGGCCGGGCGCCTGGCCACCGCGCCGGGCTCCACGATCGGCGGGCCGATTCACGGCGTCATGTTCCCCGCGTTCTCGGGGCTGGCGAGCCTCGAGCATCACCGCGACGCGCTCCGGCGAACCCTGGCGGTCGTCCTGTCGGTGGCGCTGCCGCTGGCCCTCGGCGTCACGATCTTCTCGCCGCTGATCGTCGGCGTGCTGCTCGGTCCCGGATGGGCGGAGGTGCCGGCACTCCTGAGCGTGCTGGCGTGGCTGACCGTGACGCTGCCGGCCAGCCACGTGCTCAACGCGCTGTTCATGGCGCTCGATCGGATCGAGCTCGACATCTGGGCCAACGCGACGCGCGCGGCGATTCTCGTCTCGCTGATGTATCCCGCGGTGACGAGCCAGGGTGCCCTCGGCGCGGCGGCCGTCACCACCGCCTCGGCGGTCGTGGGCCTCCTCTGTCAGGTGGTCCTGGCGGCCCGCCTCGTGGGGCTCAGCCCGACCGCGCTCCTGCCGTGTCTGCGCGGCGGCCTGCTCGCCTCGCTGCCGTTGATCCTCGTGTGGATCGGCGTCGGCTCGGGGGTCTCGGCCGGCGGGATCACCGCCGCGGTCTCGGTCGGCACGGTGTCGGCCGTCATCGGGCTCTCGAGCGCCTGGAGGATCTTCGCGACGAACTCGCCGGTGCGGCCGCTCGAAGGTGTCAAGTGAAGCCGGCGACGGAATTCGACGGCGTGGCGATCGTCTCGCCCTTCGCCTGGGATGGCCCGTGGCAGACACCGCACTACGTCGCGCGGCAGCTCGCGACGCGCGTTCCGGTCGTGTTCGCCGAGAAGCCGGCGACCTGGAGCCCGGGCGATCCCGACTTCGCGCTCGCGAAGTGGCGACGGCGGGCTCCCACCGCCGTTCCCCCCGCGGCCGTCTCGGTCGTCTGGCCGCGCGGCGCTCCGTTCAGTCGCTTCCGGCCGCTCCGCGAGCTGACGCTCCGGGGCTTCGGGGCGAAGCTCGGCGCCGAGCTCGACCGGCGGGAGATCAGCCGCCCGCTCGGCTGGGTCTCCTACTTCGCGGGCTGCCTCGCGCACCTCGAGCGCACGCGCGTTCGCACCTTCGTCTACCACTGCCTCGATGCGTTCGATGCTCCGGAGGAGCTCGAGCTCGCGCGCCGGGCGGCGGCGGTGCTGGCCGTGAGCCCGGAGCTAGTCGCGAAGCACGCCCGGAGCAACCCCAACACCTTCCACGCGCCCAACGGCGTCGACGCTCGCGCCTTCGCGGGTCCTCCGGCGCCCCCGAGCCCGGTGCGCGCGCGCCCGGCGGGTCGGCGCATCGGCTTCGTCGGCATCTTGAGCCGCCACATCGACTTCGTCCTGCTCGAGAAGATCGCCGGCGCCTTCGCGGACGACCAGCTGGTGATCGGCGGGCCGGTGTTGCGCGGCGCCTCGGCGCCGATCGGCGAGCAGAAGGCCGCGCTCGCCCGGCTCCGGCGGATGACGAACGTGCAGCTCCTGGGCTTCGTCGAGCCGGCGCTCGTTCCCGCGCTGATTCAATCGTTCGCGGTCGGCATCATTCCGTTCGTGCCGAACGATTTCAACGCCGGCCGCGATCCGATCAAGTTCTATCACTACCTGGCCCACGGTAAGCCCGTGGTGACCAGCCCCGTCGCCGTCGCGCGCGAGCACGCGCGCCTCTGCCAGATCGCCGAGACCCACCCGGGCTTCGTGGCGGGGATCGAGCGAGCGCTCTCCGAGGACGACGACGCCGTCGCGCGTGAGCGCATCGCCCTCGCGCGGTGCCACACCTGGGAAGCGCTCGTGCCCCAGGCCGTTCACGCCATCGAAACCGCCGGCATTGTCTTGCGGAGAGCCACGTGAAGATCGGCGTTGTGTCCCAGGCGTTGCCGTACCTGCCGTCGCGCGGCGGGTTCCGTCTCTATGGCGGCAACCTCATTCGCCATCTGGCGCGGCGGCACGAGATCCACCTGGTGTCGCTGTTGATCGAGGACGACGCCGATCACCTGGACTGGGCGCGGCGCCACTGCGCGTCGGTCATCACGATCCCGGTGCCGCGTGGCGCGAAGGCGCTGGCGCCGCTCAGCGCGCTGACCGCGCATCTGTGGGGACGCCCCCTGCAGCAGGCGCGCGCGATGTCCCGAGCGCTTCGGCGCGCGAGCGGCGACTGGGACGTCATGCACGTCGAGGGCGGCTACGCGGGCGGCATCGTCCCCGACGTGCCCATCGCGAAGGTCCTCTCGCTCCACGACTCCGGGACGCTCAGGTGCGACGAGATGCTCAAGTGCCCCCAGAGCCGGCGCGAGAAGCTCTACTACCGGCTCCTGCGGCTCCACGAGCCGCGCTTCGAGCGCCTCGTGTACCCCCGCTTCGAGCGTTGCACCGTCGTCGCCGCGCCCGACCTGGCCGCGGTCCGGCGAGTGGTCCCGCGCTGCCAGGTGGACCTCGTGCCGTACGGGACCGACAGCGAGTACTTCCATCCGGTGCCGGTCGACAAGGCTGCCCGTACGCTCGTCTTCCACAGCCACCTCGGGTACGCGCCGAACATCGAGGCCGCGCTGGAGTTCGCGAACACGATTCTGCCGCTCGTGCGCGCGCGCGTGCCCGGGGCGGTCTTCCACCTGGTCGGCGCGAACCCCGGGCCCAAGATCACCGAGCTCGCGTCACGAGACGGCGTCAACATCTCGGCGAACCTCCCGGACCTCCGTCCGGCGGTGTGCGCGGGCCAGGTCTACGTGTGCGCGATCCGCCACGGCACCGGCCTCAAGAGCAAGATGCTTGAGGCGATGGCGATGCAGATGCCCATCGTGGGCTACCCCGGCGCGCTCGTCGGGCTCGCCGGGACGCCGGGCACGCACTATCTCGTCGCGCAGGATCCGAAAGAGTTCGCCGACCACGTCGTGGCCCTCCTCGAGCAGCCGGAGCGCGCGGGCCGGCTCGCCCGGGCGGGCCGCGAGCTGGTCGAGCGGGAGTACAGCTGGGAATCGCGGGCTCGCGTCTACGAAGACCTCTATCAGACGGTGATGAAGGAGCGCGAGCTCCGCTCACGGCGTTAGGTTGTCGCCACAGGAGACACGCTATGGATTGGCGCGGCAGACCGGTTCTGGTGACAGGGGGCGCGTCGTTCATCGGCTCGCATCTGGTCGACGGGCTCATCGCGCGCGGCGCCATCGTTCGCGTGGTGGACGACCTGTCGAGCGGCCAGCTCGAGAACATCCGGAAGCACGTCGAGGCCGGGCGCGTCGAGTTCATCCGGGGCGACCTGAAGGTAAACGGTCTCGCCCGGAAGGCCGTGGACGGGATGAGCGTGGTGTTCCACCTGGCCGCCGACCACGGCGGCCGCGGCTACGTCGAGCTGCACCAGTCGGCGTGCGCGCTCAACATGATGCTGGACCAGCTCGTCTTCGACGCGGCGGCGACGGCTCGTGCCGACAAAGTCGTCTTCGCCTCCTCGGGCTGCGTCTACCCGAACGCGCTGCAGACCGACCCGTCCCAGCCGGTCTACCTGACCGAGGACATGGTCGGCCCGCCCTACGACGCCGACAACATGTACGGCTGGGCGAAATTGATGGGCGAGCTGACGCTTCGGACCTACTGCCGCGACCACGGCCTGAAGGCGGCCGCCTGCCGATACTTCACCGTGTTCGGCGACCGCGGTCACGAGAACCACGCCGTGATCGCGATGATCGCGCGCGCCTTGCTGGAACAGGACCCGTTCGACGTCTGGGGCAACGGCGAGCAGATCCGCAACTGGACCCACGTGAGCGACATCGTGGCCGGCACCATCCGCGCCGCCGAGAAGATCGACGACGGCACCGCCGTGAACCTCGGCACGATGGAGCGGACCCGGGTCATCGACGCCGTGCGCGCGGTGCTCGCCTACACCGGCCATACGGCGCGCATCCGGTTCCTGCGCGACAAGCCGGTCGGGCCCATGAACCGGGTCGCCGACAACACGCTGGCCAAGCGGCTGCTCGAGTGGGAGCCCCAGGTGAAGTTCATCGACGGGCTGCATCGAACCATCGACTGGTATTTCGCGGCCAAGGACCGGGCGACGCTCGCCGCGGACCTGGAGCGGAAGCTCACGGAGCGCTGAGAACGTGAAGACGACCCTGATCGGTTTGGCGGGCGGCACCGGCGCGGGCAAGAGCACGATCGTGCGCGCGCTGATGGACCGCTTCGGCGGGTGCGCGATCGACCTCGACGCGTACTATCTCGACCGCAGCGGGCTGCCGCCGGAGGAGCGGCCGCGGATCAACTACGACCAGCCCGCCGCCTTCGACGACGCGCTGCTGGTCGAGCACCTGGGGCGGCTCCTCGGCGGCGAGGCGGTGCCGAAGCCGGTGTACGCGTTCGACACCCATACGCGAGTCGGCGTCGAGGTGGTCGCGCCGGCCCGCCTCGTGATCGTCGAGGGGCTGTTCGCGCTCTGGTGGGAGTCGCTCCGCTCGCTGCTCGCGGTGAAGGTGTTCGTCGACGCGCCGGCCGACGTCCGGCTGGTCCGGCGGATCCGGCGCGACGTCGCGGAGCGGCACCGCACGACGGAGCAGGTGCTGCAGCAGTACGTGGGCACCGTGCGTCCGATGCACGAGCGCTACGTGGAGCCGACGCGCGCGCATGCGGACGTGATCGTCACCAACGATGGGCCGATCGAGGACACCGTGGAGCGCCTGATCACCGTTCTCCGAGGGAGGATCGCCGATGGCTCGACCATCGCGCCCGCGCGTCGATAGGGCGGGGACGGCGGCGCCCTGATGCATCGCGCGTCGCTCCTGCGGTGGCTCCCCCTGGGCGCGGCGGTCGCGCTCGCGGCGCTCTACGCGCCCGCGGTGACCGAGATGCTCCACCTCTGGCGCACGGACACGTACGCCGGGCACGGGATGTTCGTGCCGCTCTTCAGCGCGGTCATCGCGTGGACGGAGCGTGCGCGGCTGCGCCGGGCGGCGGGCCCCGGCCATCCGGCCGGCGCCGCGATCGTTCTGGCCGGCCTCGGCCTGCTGGCGCTCGGTGCCCTGGCCGACAGCGTGCTGCTCCGGGGCGCCTCGGTGGCCGTCACGATCGCCGGCCTCGTCGCGTGGATGTTCGGCCTGCGCTGTCTGGGCGCGGCGGCGTTCCCGATCACGTTCCTCCTGTTGATGACGCCGCTGCCCCGCGCGGTCGTCGCCGCGGTCACGCTCCAGGTCCAGCTCTTCGCGGCCGCCTTCGCGGTCGGCGTGCTGCGCCTGCTCGACGTGCCGGTGTACCAGAGCGGCGTCACGATCGAGCTGCCGTCGATGACGTTGCAGGTCGCCGAGGCGTGCAACGGCCTGCGCTTCCTCATGGCGCTGCTGGTGCTGACGGCCGCGTTCGCGCAGATCACGCAGCGGACCGTCGTTGACAAGGCCGCGCTGGTGGTCGCGGCGGTCCCGATCGCGATCATCGCCAACGCGATGCGCGTGGCCGCGATCGTCGTGGGCGTCCAGTACGTGGGGCCGGAAGCCGCCCGCGGAACGATCCACCACTGGATCGGCAAGGGGATGTGGGGCCTGACGCTCGTCGCGCTGATCGGGCTCGGCTTGCTGCTGGCGCGGCGCTCGTCGCCGAAGGTCGGGCCGTTCGAGGAAGGCATCGCGTGAGCGCGACGCTCGCCCTCTTCGTCCTGGCGGCGGCCACGAGCCTCGGGCTCGCTGGGCTGGCGGTGGCCCGGCGGCCGCGCGGCGTGCTGCGCTGGAGCTTCGCCGGGGGCATGGCGGGGTTCGCGGCCGAGTCGATCGCCGGGCTCGTGCTGGTGACGCAGACCGATGCGCCCGACGAGCGCTTGCTGTGGCTCAAGGTCACCGAGGTCGCCGGGCTCCTGCTCCTGGCGCCCTGGGCCGTCTTCGTCGCCTCGCTGGCGCGGCCCGGCGGTCCGGAGCTCTCGCGGGCCGGCCGCGCCGCGCTCGTCGCGCTCACCGGCGTGGTGACGGCGAGCGCCGCGGGCATCGTGTCGCTGCCCGCGTTCCAGATCGCGGACGTCGTCGGTCCATTCCACGCCGCGCGGCTGGACATCGCGGCCCGGGTGTCGGTGCTCGTGCAGCTCGTGGGTACGGTGGTCCTGCTGGCCGGGCTCGAGGCCGCGCTGCGCACCTCGCGGCGCGACGCCCGCTGGCGCATCAAGTACCTGGTGCTGGGCCTGGGCGGCGTCCTGCTCGCCCGCTTCTACTTCATGAGTCAGATCGCCCTGTTCAACGTCGAGATGGCGAGCTATCTCATCACCGGCGCCGCCATCCTGGTCGTCGGCAACGTCGCGATCGCGACCTCGATGACCCGCGACCGGCTCGGCGTCGCGCTCTCGGTGTCGCGCCAGGTGCTGTACCGCTCGGTCGTCGTCGGGGCACTCGGCGTGTACCTGTTCGCGGTCGGCGTGCTCGGCTGGCTGCTCAACTGGCTGGGCATCGGCGAGGAGCTGTTCTTCGGCTCGGTGATCGTGTTCGTCTCCGCGCTCGGCCTGGCGGCCGTGCTGCTCTCCGAGGCGGCGCGCTGGCGCGTGAAGCGCTTCGTCGCCCGGAACTTCTACCGGAGCAAGTACGACTACCGGGTGCAGTGGGTCAACTTCACGAAGCGACTGGGCTCGCTGGTGACGCTCGACGAGCTGGCGCCGCAGCTCCTGTCCTCCGTCGTCGAAACGGTCGGCGCGGCCGCGGGCCTGCTCTATCTGCGAGAGGCCGGTGCGGCGTGTCACCACGCGACCGCCGCGGTGGGCGCCCGGCGGCCCGTCGCGACACTGGCCGACGCGCATCCGCTGATCGCCTCGCTCGGGGCGCGCCGGGCGCCCTTCGTGCTGGAGAACGGCTCGACCGGCGCGCTGCTCGAGTCGCCGACCGCGGCGGCGTTCCCCGAGGGATCGGTGCTCGTCCCCCTGCACTGGCGCGACGAGCTGACGGGCTTCCTCCTGATCGGGCCGGAGCAGACGGGCGCGCCGTACACCAGCGAGGACCTCGAGTTCATGGAGACCGTGGCCGAGCAGGCGGTCGGCGCCATCGTCAATGCCCGGCTCTCGGAGAGCCTGGCCCGGTCGCGCGAGTTCGAGGCGTTCCACCGGCTGACGTCGTTCGTGATCCACGACCTCAAGAACTCGATCTCGGCGCTCTCGATGCTGAGCGAGAACGCGCTGAAGAACTTCGACGATCCCGAGTTCCAGCGCGATGCGCTCCGGACGGTCGTCAAGACGGTCGACCGCATGAAGGCGCTGCTCGGGCGGCTCCGCGCCGCGCCCGAGTCGGCCCGCCTTCGCCTGGAGGTCGTGGACCTGGCGGCGCTCGTGCTGGACGCGGCGCGGCCGGCGTTCCGGAGCGACCGGATCGCCCTCGTCAAGGAGCTGGCGCCGTTGCCGATCTCCGCCGACGCCGAGGCGCTGTCGAAGGTGATCCAGAACCTCGTCACCAACGCCGTGCAGTCGATCGAGGGCCAGGGCACGGTGACCCTGCGCACCTTCGCCGACGGGGCCCGGGCCGTCGTCTCCGTCACCGACACCGGGTGCGGGATGTCCGAGGAATTCGTACGCCGGTCGCTGTGGGCCCCGTTCCGCTCCACGAAGAAGGGCGGCTGGGGCATCGGCCTCTACCAGGCCAAGGGCATCGTCGAGGCGCACGGCGGCACCATCGACGTGGCGAGCCGCGAAGGCACGGGCACCACGTTCTCGATCACGCTTCCAATCGGAGACAGAACATGAACAAGCCGAAGTTGCTGATCGTCGACGACGACGAGGCCATCCGCACGCAGCTGAAGTACGCGCTGCGGGACGACTTCACGCTGCTCTTCGCCGAGGACCGGAGCGAGGCGATGACGGCGCTCGAGGTCGAGCGCCCTTCGATCGTCAGCCTGGATCTCGGGTTGCCGCCGCGATCCGACAGCGGCGCGGAGGGGCTTCAGGCGCTCGACGAGATCATGAAGCTGGCGCCGGAGACCAAGGTGATCGTCCTGACCGGCAACGGCGACCGCGACAACGCGCTCCGAGCCGTCCAGCTCGGCGCGTTCGACTACCACCAGAAGCCGATCCAGCTCGCGGAGTTCAAAATCGTCCTGGGGCGGGCGGCGTATCTGCAGACGCTCGAGATCGACGCCGAGAAGCAACAGCGCGCCGCCGAGACCACCACACGCTTCGAGGACATCCTGGGCAACACGCCCGTGATGCGGGAAATCTTCGGCGTGGTGGCGCGCGTCGCGCGCACCGACGTGACCGTGCTCATCCAGGGCGAGAGCGGCACCGGCAAGGAGCTCCTCGCGCGCGCGATCCACGCGCACAGCCCGCGGCGCAAGGGGCCGTTCGTGGCGATCAACTGCGGGGCGATCCCGGAGACCCTGCTGGAGTCCGAGCTGTTCGGCCACGAGAAGGGCGCCTACACCGGGGCCCACATCCAGCGGAAGGGCAAGCTCGAGATGGCCGAGGGCGGGGCGCTCTTCCTCGACGAGATCGGCGAGATGAGCGTGCCGCTCCAGGTGAAGCTCCTCCGGTTCCTCCAGGAGCGCGAGATCGAGCGGGTCGGCGGCCGCGAGGCGCTCCGCGTGGACGCGCGCGTCATCGCCGCCACCAACAAAGATCTGAAGAGCGAGCTGCAGGCCGGACGCTTCCGCGAGGACCTCTACTACCGGCTCTCGGTCGTGAATCTGAAATTGCCGCCCCTGCGCGAGCGGGGCGAGGACATCGTGCTGATCGCCAACGCGTTCCTGCGGCGGACCTGCAAGCAGCACCGGCGCAAGCTCCGGTTCGGAAGCGCGGCGCTGGAGGCGATCGCCCACTACGGATGGCCGGGGAACATCCGGGAGCTCGAGAACGCCGTGGAGCGGGCGGTCATCATGGCCCACGCCAAGCTCATCGAGGCGCGCGATCTCGGCATCGAGATCGCCGATGGCGCCGACCTCGCGTCGCTCCGGCAGGCCCGCGATCGGGCCGAGCGCGAAGCGCTCGTCGATGCGCTCGTGAAGACCCGGGGGAACATCAGCCAGGCCGCGAAGCTCCTGGGCGTGAGCCGGCCGACCTTCCACGGGCTGATCGCCAAGAACGAAGTGAACGCGCGAGACTTTCGTTGAGCGGCGCGCCCGACGCGGCCACCGACGACCTCTCAATTTTGAGAAGCGGCTGCGCTCAGCACCGGCGGATCGGGTCGGCGGGTCCGCCTGGCCCTGAGGTACCGGGTCGGCAAGGCGTCCCGCGAGGCCTATGGGTCCGGCCAGCGACTGGTGGCCGCCCGCGACTGGGTGCTACGAAAACCGCGCGCTGGTGCGGTATCATGCCCGCGAGTAGTCACTCCAGGGAGGATCTGCCGTGAAAAATGCCGTCTGTGCATACTCTGTGGCGTTCGTGGTATTGCTCGCGGGCGTGGGCGCCGCCTGGGCCGCCGAGGACATGGGGCTCATCACGGGCGGCGACAAGGGCACGTACTACCAGTTCGGCCTTGATCTGCAAAAACTGGTCAAGCCCCTGGGCATCAATCTCACCGTGCACCCCTCAAAAGGATCGGTCGAGAACATCTTTGCGGTGTACCAACGTCCGGGCGTGCAGATGGGCATCGTGCAGTCCGACGTGCTCGCGTTCGTCGCCCGCCTGCAGTCGGATCCGGTGCTGACCCGGATCGCCAAGAAAACGAAGATGGTGTTCCCGCTCTACAACGAGGAGATCCATCTGGTCGGCCGTAAGGGGATCACGGACTTCGACGACTTGGCCGGACGGAAGGTGGCGGTCGGCCGCGAGGGCAGCGGCACCTATCTGACGTCCCGACTGCTCTTCAAGCTGTCGGAGGTGGTGCCGGCCGAGATGGTCTACATCGACACGTCCGAGGCGCTCGCCGAGCTGAAGGCCGGACGGGTGGACGCGATGTTCTACGTCGCCGGCTACCCGGTGAAGCTGCTCAAGGACGACATCACCGACAAGGATGGGCTCGTGCTCGTGCCGATCACCAACAAGAGCATCCTCGAGTTCTATCCGCAGGCCGAGGTTCCGGTGGGCGTCTATCCATGGCAACCGACGCCGGTCGTCACGGCGGCGGTGAAAGCCGTGCTGGTCTCGTTCGACTTCCGCCGGAAGGACTGTGACAACGTGGGCCGCTTCGGGCAGATCCTGTCGACGCACCTCGACGGGCTGCAGAAGGGCGGACACCCGAAGTGGAAGGTCGTCGACCTCAACTACCCGCTCCGCGGGTGGGAGCAGTACGACTGCGTGCGGAAGTACCTCGGCAAGGCGGCCCCGGCCGCCGCGGCGCCACGCCCCGGCCAGAATCCGGTGTTCGACGCGATCAGGGGCGTCCTCGACCAGTAAAGGCGTCGCTGACGCCCGGGCGGCGGCGCGCCGCCGCGCTCAAACCCCGAGCAGCCGGAAGAGCGCCCAGGCGGAGGCGGCGACGATCGACGATGCCGGGATCGTCAGGATCCACGCCCAGAGGATGCGCCCGGCCACGCCCCAGCGCACCGCCGACAGGCGCTGGATCGCGCCCACGCCCATGATCGAGCCGCTGATCGTCTGGGTCGTGCTGACGGGAATGCCGCCGATCGCGGTGCCGATCAGCGTGATGGCGCCCGCGGTCTCGGCGCAGAAGCCGCCCACCGGACGCAGCTTGGTGATGCGCATCCCCATCGTCTTCACGATGCGCCAGCCGCCGCTCATCGTGCCCAGGGCGAGCGCGGCGTGGGCCGCCAGCACGACCCAGAACGGCACGTAGAACTCGCCGCCGAGATGGCCGGTCGTGAAGAGCAGCACCGCGATGATCCCCATCGTCTTCTGGGCGTCGTTGGTGCCGTGACCCAGACTGTAGGCGGCCGCCGACAGGAGCTGGCCGCGCCGGAAGATCTTGTCGACGCGGCCGGGCGTCGCGCGCCGGAAGACGTTGAGCGTCAGGACCATCATCGCGAAGCCGACGATCAGTCCGACGAGCGGCGCCAGGATCATGAACACGCCGATCTTGACGAGGCCGCCGGCGATGAGCGCGCCGAACCCCGCCTTGGCGACGGCCGCGCCCGCGAAGCCGCCGATCAGCGCGTGGGACGAGCTGGTCGGCAGCCCCCACGCCCACGTGATCAGGTCCCAGACGATCGCGCCGATCAGCCCGGCCAGGATCACCCACTCGTCGACCACGTTCGTCTCGACGACGCCCTTGCCGACCGTCCTGGCTACGCCCACGCCGAAGCCGAAGGCGGCGACGAAGTTGAAGAAGGCCGCCCACACCACCGCCTGGAGCGGCGTCAGGACCCGGGTCGAGACGACGGTGGCGATGGAGTTCGCGGCGTCGTGGAAGCCGTTGATGAAGTCGAAGACGAGCGCGACGAAGACGATGAAGACGACTGTCGTGAGCACCGCTCGGACTCAGACCGGAACGGTCACGCCATCTTGAGGATGATCCCTTCGATCACGTTGGCGACGTCCTCGCAGCGGTCCGTGACGATCTCCATCGTCTCGTAGATCTCTTTCCACTTGATGACCTCGATGGGGTCGCTCGACTCGTCGAACATGGCGGCGAGGCTGTCGCGCAGCAGCACGTCGGCGGTGTTCTCGAGGCGGTTCACCTCGACGGTGTGCTCGTGGAAGGCCGGGTCCATGGTGCGCAGACACTTGATGGTCCGGTCCATCGCGTGCGTCGTCTGGACGATGACCTCGGCCATCGCCCGGCACGCCGACGTGGGCTCCTTGATGCGGTAGACGACCAGCCGCTCGGCGGCCGCCTCGATGTAGTCCAGCACGTCGTCGAGGCGCGAGGCCAGGTCGTGGATGTCCTCGCGGTCGATCGGGGTGATGAACGTCGTGTTGAGCTTCTTGATGATCTCGTGGGTCACGTGATCACCCTGGTGCTCGACTTCCTTGATCGCGTGCGCCTTGGCGCGCGCGTCGCTGAAGTGGTGGACCATCTCGTGGAGCAGGGCGCCGGCGCGGATGATGTGCTGGGACTGCTGCTCGAAGTAATCGAAGAACCGGACTTCTTTCGGGATCAGGTTGAACATGAAGCCCTGAGGTGAAGTGTAACGGAAACGTCACGAATGCGCTACGGCTTGCGCAGGGCGAGCGGCGGGAGCCCCAGGAGCGCCGCCCGCGCCGCCGCCCAGACCTGGTCGACGACCTGCCCGAGTCCCGGGGCGCCCCTGGCCAGGCAGCGGACGAGGGCGCCGCCGCGCGCGAGTTGGGCGACACCGACCTGGACGTCCCCGCACTCTGCGGCGCGACGCGCCACGTCGGCCGCGAATCGCGTCTCGTCGAAGGAGCCGAGGACCGCGACGGACGCCAGGTAGGCGTGGGATTCGGCGAGTCCGAGCCCGTCCCATCTGGGCTGGTCCGGCGCGCTCCCCTGCCGCAGGACGAACCGGTCGCGCAGGAGCCGGCCGTGCCGATCGCGGATCGAGACGGCGCTCTCCAGAAGGGTGAACCGCCACGCCTCGCCGCGCGCGATCCGGCCCGCGGAAAACGCGTCGACGAGGACGAGCCCGGCGTTCTCGTCCATCTCGACGTCGATCGCCTGGCGGAAGGCCGACCCGGCGAACGGGATCGTCTGATCGGGCACCCACTCGACGACCGCGCGAGGCCCGAGACGCAGGCGCACGGTCTGCGTCGCCGGGTCCCCGTCGGTTCGATAGACCCGGGTCGCCGACGGGGTCGTGAGCACCGCGTGAGCGTCCGCGCCCGCGTCGACGTCGATCGAGAGCCGGTCGCCGCCGACCAGACCGCCCGTCGGGTTCAGGATCGAGACGATCAGCGCCGGGTCGTCGAGGGCCAGGGGCGCCAGCACTTGAAGGGGCAGCGTGAACCGGCAGCGAGCGACCACCGTCGCTCCGCCTCGGCGCTCGAGTCCGAGCCGCAGCGTCCCGTCGTGCCCGACCCGCGCGGCGTCGAGCGTGGCCGGCGCGCTCACGCCTTCGCGGCGTCGAGCAGGAGCTCGTGCCGGATCCACGTGAGGATCGTCTCCACGCCCTCGCCCGTCCGGAGGTTGGTGAAGACGAACGGCCGGTCGCCGCGCATGCGGCGCGCGTCCCGCTCCATCACCGAGAGGTCGGCGCCCACGTACGGCGCCAGATCGATCTTGTTGATCACGAGGAGATCGGAGCGGGTGATACCGGGCCCGCCCTTGCGCGGGATCTTCTCGCCCTCGGCGACGTCGATCACGTAAATGGCCGCGTCCACCAGCTCGGGGCTGAACGTCGCCGCCAGGTTGTCGCCCCCGCTCTCGATCAGCAGGAGCTCGAGCCCGGGGAACCGCTTCTGGAGGTCGTGGACCGCTTCGAGGTTCGCGGAGGCATCTTCCCGGATCGCGGTGTGCGGGCAGCCGCCAGTCTCCACGCCGACGACCCGCGCGGCCGGCAGCGCGCCGCGGCGGACGAGGAACTCGGCGTCCTCCTTGGTGTAGATGTCGTTGGTGATCACGGCCATGTCGACGTCGGCGCGCAGCCGCCGGCAGAGCGTCTCGGCCAGCGCGGTCTTGCCGGAGCCGACGGGGCCCCCGATCCCGATCTTCAACGGCCGCGGAATCGCGCTCACGATCGGAAGAGCCTCGCTTCGAGCCTCGCGTGGCGGATTGACGCGATCTCGAGCGCCGGGTTGAAGCTCCAGAGGTCGTCAGCGGTGGCGCTCGCCGCGGCGGCGGCCAGCCGCTCGACGCGGGGCCGCATCCCGGCCAGCACCCGCTGGCCCTGGAGCTGGCCGAGCGAGATCAGCCGGAGCCCCGCGCCGACCAGCAGCGCCACGGTCGAGTAGAGGTACGCGGCCGCCGCGCGCTCGGGCTCGACGCCGCCGCGCCCGACGGCCGCGCCGAAGACCGCCGCGTGATGGCCGGCCGCCAGCGCCTCGTCGACGGCGCGCACGAGCCGCGCGAGGAACGGGTCGGCGCCGAGGCCGGCGGCGATCCGCAGGGTCTGGCGACCCATCTGGCGGCTGGCCGTCCTGAGCTCCGGTACGCTCTTCATCGCGTCGAGTCGCGCGTCGAGCGCGATCCAGCCGTCGGCGTCGCCGTCGTGCGCCAGCCGCGCCGCGATCGCCGCGACGGCCGCATCGGCGGGGCCGGCCGAGCCCTCGAGGTGCGCCGCGATGAAGGCTTCGAGCCCCTCGCGATCGCGTACGCGCCCGTCCTGCACGTAGGTCTCGAGGCCGAACGAGTGCGCGAACCCGCCGGCCGGGAAGAGCCCGTCGGCGAATTGTAAGAGGGTCAGGAGCGCGTGGTCAGGGCTCATGACGGTGGCCCACGCCGATGGGCACGAACACGGCGCGCTCACGCGTGAAGGCGATCTCGAGGCGGGTGAGGAGCACGGCCATCGCGGTATCGTCGGGCACCAGAAGCCGATCGCCGTCGATCGCAAGCGTGAAGTGCCGGTTGCCGACCTCGAACGCCAGCCGCAGCGCCTCCTCGCTCGACTTGGGGGTGACCGCCAGCACCGGCTCCGGGGCCGCCTCGATGACGACATACCAGCCGGGGCCGACGTGCAGGATCCCCCCGGGCCTGAGCACGCTGCCCGTCGGTAGCGCCAGCGCGAGTGCCCGCCCGGCGCTCGTCGTGACGCGACGCCGACCCCAGCGCCGCGCCGTCGCCGTCAGCGCGAGCGTGTCGCGCTCGTACCCCGCCAGCTCGTCTTCGCGCACCCGCGCCTGCATCTGCGTCACCACGACCGCCTCGGGCTCGGCGGCAGAGCGAGCACCGGCAGGAGTCGCAGAATCCGCGGAAGCTCCATCATGCGCGGGAACGGGTTGTCCGCCCCCCATCTCACTAAAGTCCCCCATTAGAACAAGAAATAACGCTGAGCCATGGGCAAGACCGCCGCCGGTTCGCACGTCAGCACTTCGCCGTTGGCGCGCACCTGGTACGTCTCGGGATCGACCTCGATGCGAGGCAGCGCGTCGTTGTGGATCATGTCCCGCTTGCCGAGTCCGCGACAGCGGGCGACCGCGACCGCGCGCCGCGCGAGGCCCAGGCGTTGCGGCACGCCGTCGGCCAGCGCCGCGGCCGAGACGAACGTGAGGGACGTGGTGCCGACGGCGCCGCCGAACGCGCCGAACATCGGGCGGTACAGGACTGGCTGAGGCGTCGGGATCGACGCGTTCGGATCGCCCATCGCCGCCCACGCGATCAGGCCGCCCTTGATGACCAGCTCGGGCTTGACGCCGAAGAACGCCGGCTTCCACAGCACGAGGTCCGCGAGCTTGCCCCGCTCCACCGACCCGACGTGGTTCGACAGGCCGTGGGCGATCGCCGGGTTGATCGTGTATTTCGCGATGTACCGCTTCACGCGCAGGTTGTCGTCGCCAGGCGTCTCGCCCGGCAGCGCGCCACGCTGGCGCTTCATCTTGTCCGCGGTCTGCCACGTGCGGATGATCACCTCGCCGATCCGGCCCATCGCCTGCGAGTCGGAGGACATCATGCTGATCGCGCCGAGATCGTGAAGCACGTCCTCGGCGGCGATCGTCTCGGCGCGGATGCGCGATTCGGCGAAGGCGAGGTCCTCGGGGATCCGGGGGCTCAGGTGGTGGCAGACCATGAGCATGTCGAGGTGCTCGTCCATGGTGTTCACCGTGAACGGCATCGTGGGGTTCGTGGACGACGGCAGGCAGTTCGGCTCGCCGCAGACGCGGATGATGTCGGGCGCGTGGCCGCCGCCGGCGCCCTCGGTGTGATAGGTGTGAATCGTCCGCCCCTTGAAGGCGCGGATCGAGTCCTCGACGAAGCCGCTCTCGTTCAACGTGTCCGTGTGGATCGCCACCTGCACGTCGAGCTCCTCGGCGACGCCGAGGGCGCAGTCGATCGCCGCCGGCGTGGTGCCCCAGTCCTCGTGGAGCTTGAGCCCGATGGCGCCCGCAAAGATCTGCTCGCGTAGCGGCTCGGGCGCCGAGGCGTTCCCCTTGCCGAGAAAGCCCAGGTTGATCGGCAACGCCTCGGCGGCCTCGAGCATGCGGTGGAGGTTCCACACGCCGGGCGTGCACGTCGTGGCGTTGGTGCCGGTCGCCGGGCCGGTCCCGCCGCCGATCAGCGTCGTCAGGCCGGCGCTGATCGCCTCGGAGACGAGCTGTGGGCAGATCAGGTGGACGTGCGCATCGAGCCCGCCCGCCGTCACGATGCGTCCCTCGCCGGCGATCACCTCGGTAGCGGCGCCGACGACCATCCCCTCGCTGACGCCGGCCATCAGATCCGGGTTCCCCGCCTTGCCGACGCCGACGATCCGCCCGTCGCGAATCCCGATGTCGGCCTTCACGATGCCCCAGTGATCCACGATGACCGCGTTGGTGATGACGACGTCGAGCGCGCCCTCGGCGCGCGTGGCGCGGACGGACTGCCCCATGCCGTCGCGGATCACCTTGCCCCCGCCGAACTTCGCCTCTTCGCCCGGCGTCGTCAGGTCCCGCTCGATCCGGATGAACAGCTCCGTGTCGGCGAGGCGCACGCGGTCGCCGGTGGTCGGGCCGTAGAGATCCGCGTACTGGCGGCGGGTCATCCGGAGGGTCATGACAGCCGCTCCCACGCCGCGAGCTTCGCGAGCGCCTGGTCGCGGCTCCCACCCTCGGTCAGCGCGTTCAGCCCGAAGACGCGCCGCCCGCCGGCCAGCTCGACCAGCGTCACGCGCTTCTCGTCGCCCGGCTCGAAGCGGACGGCGGTGCCCGCCGGCACGTTCAGCCTCATGCCGAACGCCTGCGCGCGATCGAAGCGAAGGGCGCGGTTGACCTCGAAGAAGTGGAAATGCGAGCCGATCTGGATTGGCCGGTCGCCGGTATTGGTCACGGCCAGCTCCATCGTGCGGCGGCCCTGGTTGGCGACGATGTCACCGTCGCCCAGCACGTACTCACCGGGGATCACGGTCGTCCTCCCTGCGGTCAGCGGATCGGGTGGTGGATGGTGACGAGCTTGGTGCCGTCGGGAAACGTCCCCTCGATCTGCACCTCGTCGATCATCTCCGGCACGCCCTCCATCACGTCGTTCCGTCCGAGGATGCCGAGCCCCGCCTCCATCAGCTCGGAGACGCTGCGCCCGTCGCGGATGCCCTCGAGGATCTCGGCGGTGATGATGGCGAGCGCCTCGGGATGGTTGAGCTTGAGGCCGCGGGCGCGCCGGCGGCGGGCGACTTCGGCCGCGGTGAAGACGAGCAGCTTCTCCTGCTCACGCGGGGTGAGGTGCATCGTCGAACCTCCTGACCTGAGCTATAAAGAGCTGTCAGACCGCCAGGTGCTGCCGGACCATCTCGGGCCGCAGATCGCGCGTCGCGCCCGCGGCGACGACCGCGCCCTTGGCCATGATCACGTACTTGTCCGCGAGGCGCTCGGCGAAGTCAAGGTACTGCTCGACGAGCAGGACCGACAGCCCCAGCTCGCGCTTGATCCGACGCAGCGCGTCTTCGATCTCGAGGATGATGGACGGCTGGATGCCCTCGGTCGGCTCGTCGAGCATGAGCAGCTTCGGCTTCGTCAGCAGCGCGCGCCCGATCGCCAGCATCTGCTGTTCGCCGCCCGACAGCACGCCCCCCTTGCGGGCGAGCAGCGGCTTGAGCGCCGGAAACAGCGCGAGCGGCTCGTCGAGCGAGGCGGCACGCCCGCAGCCGAGCAACGCCATCCGGAGATTCTCCTCGACCGTCAGGTGCGGAAAGATCTCGCGCCCCTGCGGCACGTAGCCGATGCCGGCGCGCGCCCGGCGATCTGGTGACCAGGCGGTGATGTCGCAGCCGTCGAAGGTCACGCGGCCGCCGCGCGCCGGCAGGAGCCCGATCGTGGTCTTGAGCAGCGTGGTCTTGCCGACGCCGTTTCGTCCCATCAGGCAGACGAGCTGACCGGGGCCGACCTCGAGGTCGACTGACCAGAGCACCTGCGACTCGCCGTAGGCGACGTCGAGCCCGTTAATGGACAGCATCGCTGCCCTCGCGCCGGCGCCCGAGATAGACTTCGAGGACGCGCGGATCGCCCTGCACGTCCTCCACCGGCCCCTCGCAGAGCACGGTGCCCTGGTGGAGGACGGTGACCTTGCGCGCGATCTGCCGCACGAACTCCATGTCGTGTTCGATCACCAGGACCGAGCGGTCCGCCGCGATCGTCTCCAGCAGCTCGCCGGTGCGCGTCGTCTCCTCGTCGGTCATGCCGGCGACCGGCTCGTCGACCAGCAGGAGCTCGGGGTCCTGCGCGATCATCATCCCGATCTCGAGCCACTGCTTCTCGCCGTGCGAGAGGGCCCCCGCCTTCCCGTCGGCCTTGTCGGCGAGCTGCACCGTCTCCAGCGTGCGCGCGATCCGCGCGCGCTCCTCGTGGGCGTCCGGTTGGCGGAGCGCGGCGAAGACCCCCTTGGACGCCCGCCGCAGCGAGAGCTCGACGTTGTCCCACACCGTGAGGTTCACGAATACCGACGGCGTCTGGAACTTGCGGCCGATGCCCAGCTGGGCGATCTCGTTCTCGCGCAGCGGCAGCAGGTCGGTGTGGTCGCCGAAGATCACGCGCCCGCTCTCGGGCTTGACGCGCCCGGAGACGACGTCGAGCAGCGTCGTCTTGCCGGCGCCGTTCGGGCCGATGACCACGCGCAGCTCGCGACGGTCCATGAAGAAGTTCAGGCGGCTGAGCGCCTTGAACCCGTCGAAGTTCACGGTCACGTCTTCGAGGTACACGATGCTGGTCATTTATCGGAGCTCGGAGGACGGCTCATGCCGAGGGTGGCCTGAGAGAGACGCGGGCCGGGGCATTTATCGGAGCCTTGAGGACGGCTCACACCGAGGGTGGCCTGAGAGAGACGCGAGCCGGGGCATTTATCGGAGCCTTGAGGACGGCTCACACCGAGGGTGGCCTGAGAGAGACGCGAGCCGGCTCCGCAGGGCCTGTTCATCGCGAAGCGGTCCGCGAGCCCGGCTCGAGGCGAGAGGGTCCCGTGATTTCTGTACTGCCGGTGACGCCACGCTTGGTGAGGAGCCGGCGGGCGCGCGCTGTCAGGCGGCCGAGGGCGCCGACGATGCCGTCGGGGAAGAACAAGACCGCGCCCATGAAGAGCCCGCCCAGGAAGAGGAGCCACAGGTCGGGGTAGCTCGTGGTGAGCCAGCTCTGGATCCAGTTGACGCCGAACGCGCCGATCACCGCGCCGTAGAGCGTGCCCCGCCCGCCGGCCGCCACCCACACGACCATCTCGATCGAGGGCAGGACGCCGATCTTCGCCGGCGTGATGATACCGACCTGGGGCGCGTAGAGGGCGCCGGCGACCCCGGCGAGCACCGCCGACACCACGAACACGAAGAGCTTGTAGGCGGCCGGCGAGTATCCGGAGAACAGCACGCGCGTCTCGCTGTCGCGGATCGCGACGAGGACCTTGCCGGCGCGCGTCAGGGTGATCCAGCGGCAGAGCACGTACGCGGCGACCAGCGCGAGCGCCGTGACCACGTAGAGCCCGCGCTGGGTCCCGGGCTGATTCAGCGGGAAGCCGAAGGCCGTCTTGAAGTCGGCGAGCCCGTTGGTCCCGCCGAGGTTCATCTCGTTGCGGTTGAACACGAGCCAGGCGCTGAGCGCCAGCGCCTGCGTGATGATCGAAAAGTACACGCCGCGGATCCGGCTCCGGAACGCGAGGTAGCCGAACGCCAGGCCGAAGAGCCCTGGCACCAGCACGATTGCGAGCAGCGTGAAGGCGCCGCTGTGGAAGGGCTTCCAGAAGAGCGGCAGCGCCGTGACCTGGTTCCACACCATGAAGTCGGGCAAGGCGCTCTGATAGACGCTCTTCGACCCGATCTCGAGCATGAGATGCATGCCCATCGCGTAGGCGCCGAGGCCGAAGAACACGCCGTGGCCCAGCGAGAGCACGCCGGCGTAGCCCCACAGGAGGTCGAGGCCCAGGGCCAGGATCGCGTAGGTGAGGAACTTGCCGAACAGGTTCAGGGTGAAGTTCGAGACGGCGAGCGGCGAGCCCGCCGGCAGCATGTTGCACACGGGCAGCACGACGACCAGGACGATCGCCGCGATCCCGAGCGCCGCCGCCTCACGCTTCGGCATTGCGCCCCCGGGTCGCGAAGAGGCCGGCCGGCCTCCGCTGGAGGAACAGGATCACCGCGACGAGGATCGCGACCTTGCCGAAGACCGCGCCGAGCGCCGGCTCGATGCCCTTGGTGAGACCGCCGAGCCCCGCCGACGCGAGGATCGTCCCGGCCAGCTTGCCGACACCGCCGGTCACGACGACCATGAACGAGTCCACGATGTAGTTCTGGCCGAGCGACGGGCCGACGTTGCCGATCTGGGTGAGGGCGCAGCCCGCGAGCCCCGCGAGCCCGGCGCCGAAGGCGAACGTCGTCGCGTCCACCACGCCCGCGCGCACGCCGAGACACGAGCTCATCGCGCGGTTCTGGGTCACCGCGCGGATGCGAAGCCCGGCGCTCGTCCGGAACAGGAGCCAGTACATCGCGGCGACCGACACGGTCGCGAGCCCGATGATGAACACGCGGTTGTACGGCAGCGTGAGCCCGACCATGACCGGCACGCCGCCCGAGAGCCACGAGGGCGCGCTCACGTCGACGTTCGCCGCTCCGAACCAGAGCCGCAGCCCCTGCTGGATGATCAGCGACGCGCCCCACGTCAGCAGGAGCGTCTCCAGCGGCCGCCCGTAGAGGAACCGGATGACGCCGCGCTCGAGGACGAGGCCCACCGCCGCCGCCACCAGGAACGAGACCGGAAGCGCCACCAGGAAGTACGAGTCGAAGTGCGCCGGCCACGCCGCCCGGAACCAGTTCTGCACGACGAACGTCGCGTACGCGCCCAGCGCCATCAGCTCGCCGTGCGCCATGTTGATCACGCCCATCAGCCCGAAGACCACCGCGAGGCCGAGCGCCATCAACAACAAGATCGAGCCGAGGGAGGCGCCCTGGAACACGGTCTCGACGGTCCGCGTCAGGAGTCCCCAGCGTTGGATTCGGCGGATCGCGTGCACCGCGGCGTCACGCTCCGCCGGCGCGGCGGCGGTGTCCGCCGCCAACCGCTGGAGCGCGGGCAGCGCGCTCTCCGAGTGGAGCTCGCCGAGCGCCTGGGCCGCCGCCGCCCGCTGCGCCCCGTCGCCGTTGGCCAGACGGATCAGCGCCAGAGCTTCGGCGAGCGCGTGCCGCACCCAGCGATCGCCTTCCTTCGTGAGCGCGTCCTCCACCACCGGCGCCGCGCCGGCGGCCGCCTGGTTGCCGAGCTTGACCGCGGCGCCGCGCCGCACGCCGGGATCGGGGTCCGCGAGCTGCCCTTTCGTCTCGTCGGCGTCGAGGAACGGCTTGATGACGAGGCGGAGGCGCCGATCGGCGGGGACTTCCTTCAGCTCGCTCAGCGGCACCGTGCCGAGCGGCTCTCGATCGTAGGCGCCGACGACGTCGATGACGTCCTGGTCGCCGCGGGTCGCCTTGCTGCCGCCGACCACGAGCTCGGTGGCGCCCCCGTGCGTGCGCGCGTAGACGCTGCCGTCGCGGAGCGCGCCGAGGAACCGGATCCACTTCGGGTCGCGCGTCTGGCCGATGACGGTGACGGCGGTCTCGCGTTTGTCGGCGTCGGCGGTCCGGAGATCGGCCAGCGCGCCGGCGACCTCGGGGGACGGCGCGGCGCTGGCCGCGTGGCCCGCCGCTCCCACGGCGAGCCACACGACCAGCGCAAGGAGAACGGTGAGACGGATCACGCCTTCTTCTGGTACGTGCCCTGATACTTGACCCAGTCGCAGCCCTTGTCCGGGCTCGTGTACTTGCTCCACGGCTCCGGCTCGACGAGGCCCTTGGTGCGCGAGATGATCTTGAACTGCCCGTCCTTCAGGATCTCGCCGATCAGCACCGGACGGTAGGTGTGGTGGTTGACCTCGTGCATCCTGATCGTGCCGCTCGGCGCCGCGAACGTCTGGCCGTAGACGGCCTTGCGGACTGGATCGACGTCGAAGCTCTTGGCCTTCTCGACGGCTTGCTTCCAGATGTACACGCCGAAGTAGGCGGCCTCCATCGGATCGTCGGTGACGCGCTTGTCGCCGCCGGGCAGGTTAGCCTTCTTGGCGTACGCCTTGAACGCCTGGACGAACTTCTTGTTGTTCGCAGTTTCCACCGACTGGAAGTAGTTCCAGGCGGCCAGGTGGCCGACGAGGGCCGAGGTGTCCATGCCGCGCAGCTCGTCCTCGGCGACGCTGTAGGCCATGATGGGCGCGTTCTCCGAGCGCAGCCCCTGGTTGGCGAACTCCTTGTAGAAGGGAACGTTGGAATCGCCGTTGATCGTCGACAGCACGCAGGCGCTCCCGCCGGACGAGAAGCGTTTGATCTTGCCGACGATCGTCTGGTAGTCCTGATGGTTGAACGGCGTGTATTCCTCGGCGATGCTGTCGGCCGGCACGCCCTTGGCGAGCAAGAACGCGCGCAGGATCTTGTTGGCCGTGCGCGGGAACACGTAGTCGGTCCCGAGAAGATAGAACTTCTTGTAGGCGCCTCCCTCTTTGGACATCAGATATTCAGCGCCCGGTATCAACTGTTGGTTGGGAGTCGCGCCGGTGTAGAAGACGTTCTTCGAGCACTCCTCACCTTCATATTGCACCGGGTAGAAGAGCAGGCCGTTGTTGTTCTCGAACACGGGCAGGACCGACTTGCGGCTGACCGAGGTCCAGCAGCCGAAGACGACCGCGACCTTGTCCTGGAGCAGAAGCTGCTTGGCCTTCTCCGCGAACAGATCCCAGTTCGATGCTGGATCCACGACGACGGGCGTGATCTTCTTGCCCATCACGCCGCCCTTGGCGTTGATCTCTTCCGCCGCCATGAGCACAACGTCCCGCAGCGAGACTTCGCTGATGGCCATCGTGCCCGAGAGCGAGTGGAGGACGCCGATCTTGACCGTGTTCTGCGCCCTCAGGACGTTGGGGAACCCCAACCCTGCGCTCAGCGCGGCCCCGGCCGCGAGCGAGCCTTTCACGAAGTCGCGACGCGAGAACTCTGCCATACCGTCTCCTTTCACCTTCCGGTGGTTGTAGGTCTCCGATCGCGACGTCGCTGGCGCGTGTCCGCGGGCGTCCCTGGCCGTGGACTATCGCCAGACCAGCAAGGGTCGTACCGATCCCGACGGCGCTGATTTCTAGAGGGTTACGAGCGGGAACGTCCGGAATCTCTGCTCAACGCGTAGGCACATCCGAAGCGACTGACTCCGAGACGAGCAGTGCCCGCGCGATCTCCACCATCGGGCGCCGGCTGTCCATCGCGGCCCGGCGCAGACGGCGGAACGCCTCGTCCTCGGTGAGCTGGTAGCGCGCCATCAGCCGTCCCTTCGCGCGCTCGATCACCTTGCGATCCGCGAGCGTGCGGCGCAGCTCGCGAGTCTCGCGGAACCGCGCGACGGCGAGGTCGAGCACCGGGGCCAGCTCGGCGGCGCGGAGTGGCTTGAGCAGAAACGCCATCACGCCGGTCGCGCGCACGCGATCGACCAGCTCCTGGCGTGTGTGGCTCGTGAAGAGCACGACCGGGCATCCGGCCTCGGTGAGCTGGCGCCCCGCCTCGACGCCGTCGCCGTCCGGAAGCCCCACGGCCGCGATGACGACGTCGGGCGTCACGCGCTGCGCGAGCGCCAGCGCGTCGGCGCAGCGCACCGCCTCGCCCACCACTTCGCCACCGGCCGCCCAGATAGCGGCCCGCAACGAGGCGCGGGAGCGCTCGTGATCGTCCAGAATTGCGACGCGCCAGCGAGGGCCGGTTTCCATGGCGCCACCCCTCGCCTACCGCAAGGTGAGTGCCACGAGCCCGCCTTCAGGAAATCAGTTAGTTAGGATTACGTATCCACGTCGCCCTGCTCATCGCTCCGGCAGCGCGATGCGTCCTGCCCATGAAAACAGCACGGCCGAGGTCGACGCGATGGCTCGCCTCGCTCGGCGCGTCGCGTTATCGAAATTCACACACCCTGTAAGGATTACCGCTCGGCGCGCGCTTCATCGTTAGAGATTCCGGAAATAGGGCGACAAAATCAACCTTTCCACAGCCAGTTACGCGGATGGACGTCATCTTGTCGCTGGTACGCCGCTTGCTCAACACTCCCGTCAGCACAGCGTCAGACAGCTTGCTGTTCCCGTGCAGAACAGGAAAGAGAGGCTGCCTTCATGCGCGTGCTGGTGGTCGAAGACGATCGGGTTCTGTGCGAGGTCTTCGCCGGGTTCCTTCGCGAGGTGGGTCATCAGCCAGTCGTCGTCCATACCGCCGAAGCGGCGCTCGACGTGCTCCGTGCCGAGCGCCAGGAAGCGATGCTGCTCGACATCTGCTTGCCCGGGATGAGCGGCATCGATCTATTGAAGCTTCAGGTGGTTCGCGAGCTGCGCGTCCCCACCGTGGTGATTTCCGGCAGGGCGACGGAGAGCCAGGCCCAGGACTGTCTACGGGCGGGCGCGTTCGACTTCATCGGCAAGCCGGTCGCCCTCCAACGCCTGGCCGAGGTGCTCGGATGTCTCGAATCGCGTCCCTCGGCTCGTCCCGACGCGCCGCCGATCGAGCGGCGGCGCGCCCCCCGCGCGCCCGTCGCGCTGCCGGTCCGAGCCCGCGAGTCGAACGGGCGCGAATTTGAGTCGACATCGGTCAATCTCAGCACCTCGGGGGTCAAGATTCGCGCGGGCGGCGTGACTCGATCGGGGCAGGAGGCGACGCTGACGCTGACGCTGCCCGACGGCGAGACGCGCCTGGATGTCTCGTCGGTCGTCGTGCGAGCCGACTTCGATGGATGCGCGTTCCATTTCCTCAACCTCTCCGACCGGCAGTGGTCGCAGCTTGATGATCTCGTCAGGTGGTCGGAAGGCGTCCGGCGGCTGCACGTCGAGCCTCACCTTCGCATCTTGCACGTCATCGGCGAGGCGATCAGCGCGAGCCTCGACGTCGACGAGGTGCTGCGCATCGCGCTCGACGCGCTCACCCAGGTGACCGGTCACGAGATCTCGAGCCTGCATCTGCTCTCCGCGGACGGAGCGACGCTGCTCCTTCGCGGCGACCGGGGCCTGCGGCCTCGCCTGCGGGAACTCCTTCGGATGCTGCCGGCCGGCCAGGGCGCCCTCGGTCGCGTTGCGGCCAGCGGTCACACGGTTGACCTGGCGGACGCGGGCGCGTCCATCGATCTCGGGCCGTCCACGCAGGCGGTGGTCGATGAAGAAGGGATCCGCGCGTTCGTCTGCGTCCCGGTCAAGAACCGCGGACGGCCGCTCGGTGTTCTGTCACTCGGCCGGCGCGCATCCGAGCCATTCACCCCGTCCGAGATCGCGCTCGTCGAAGCGAGCGCCAATCAGATCGGCCTCGCCCTCGCCAATGCGCAGCTCTCTTCGGACACCCGGCGCCAGCTCGAGGACCTCAAGGTGGCCGAGGCCCAACTCATCGAAGGCGACAAGCTCTCGACGGCCGGGAAACTGGCGTCGGGGCTCGCGCACGAGATTCGAAATCGACTGACGACGATCCTCGGCCTCGCGCAGCTGTCGCTGATGAGACCGGACGTTTCCGTGACCAGCCGGCAGTTCCTCCACACGATCGCCGAGGAGACGTCGGTTGCCGCGCGGCTGCTTCAGAACCTCCTGCGGTTCGCTGGGAGTCACTCGGCCGAGGGCGAACGATGTGATCTGCGCGAGCAAGTCGAGTGGGTGGTCGAGCTGAAGGGTCACGAGCTGCAGCGGGACGGGATCCAGGTCGTCACCGAGCTGGAACGCGTTCCGGCGGTCCTGGCCGACAAAACGCAGATCCAGCAAGTGCTGCTCAATCTGGTCCAGAACGCGCACCAGGCGATGGCGGCGCACGCCGGCCCGCGCGTGCTCACCCTCCGTCTCGTGGACGCCGCCGCGAACCACGTCCGGCTGGAAGTGCTCGATACCGGTCCCGGCATTCCTCCGAACCTGCTCCTGCGAATCTTCGAGGCGTTCTCGACCACGAAGCCGGCCGGTGAAGGTACAGGGCTGGGCCTCTGGGTGTCCCACGCCATCATCGAGCATCAACACGGCACGCTCCGCGTCGAGAATCGCCCGGGCGGAGGTGCGCGGTTCGTCATCGAGCTGCCCGCCGAGACGCCTGGTTGACCTAAATATCGAAGTACAGCGCGAACTCCCACGGATGCGGGCGGAGCCGTACCGCGTCCACCTCGTTCTTCCGCTTGTACTCGATCCACGTCTCGATCACGTCCGGCGTGAACACGTCGCCCTTGAGCAGCCAGTCGTGCGACTTCTCGAGGTTGTCGAGCACGATGGACAGGTCGCCGGGGAGCTGCTTGATCTTCTTCTGCTCGGCCGGCGGCAGCTCGTAGAGGTCCTTGTCGACCGGCTTGCCCGGATCGATCTTGTTCGCGATCCCGTCGAGCCCGGCCATCACGCAGGCCGAGAACGAGAGGTAAGGGTTGCACGTGGGATCGGGAGTCCTGAATTCGATCCGTTTGGCCCCTTCGGACTTGGAATACATCGGAATTCGGATCGCCGCGGAACGGTTGCGCTGGCTGTAGACGAGGTTGATCGGCGCTTCATAGCCGGGCACCAACCGCTTGTACGAGTTGGTCGACGGCGCGATGAGCGCGAGCAACGCCGGCGCGTGCTTGAGGATGCCGCCGATGTAATAGAGGCAGTTCTTCGAGATGTCGGCGTAGCCGCCGCGCTCGTAGAAGAGATTCTTGCCGTTCTTCCAGAGCGACTGGTGCGTGTGCATGCCCGAGCCGTTGTCCTGGAAAAGCGGCTTGGGCATGAACGTGGCGGTCTTGCCCCACTTCCGCGCGGTGTTCTTCGCGCAGTACTTGTACCAGCAGACTTTATCGGCCATCTTCGTCAGCGTGTCGTACCGCATGTCGATCTCGGTCTGGCCACCAGTCGCGACCTCGTGATGGTGAACTTCGATTCGAACTCCCACGCTTTCCAGGGCCAGGACCATGTCCGATCTGATGTCCTGGAACTTGTCCATCGGCGGGACCGGGAAGTAGCCCTGCTTGTAGCGCGGCTTGTAGCCGAGGTTTGGCGACTCGGCCGTCCCCTCCCGACCGGTGTTCCACGCCCCGGCCTCCGAGTCGATGAAGTAGTAGCCGGAGTTGTAGTTCTGGTCGAAGCGGATCGAGTCGAAGAAGAAGAATTCGAGCTCGGGTCCGATGAAGATCGTGTCGGCGAGCCCGGTCTTCTTGACGTAGGCCTCGGCCTTCTGGGCGATGTAGCGCGGATCGCGCGTGTACCACTTGCCGGTGACCGGGTCCTTGACGTTGCAGATCAGCACGAGCGTCGGGACCGCGGTGAACGGATCCATGACGGCGCTGGACGGATCGGGGATCAGCAGCATGTCCGACTCGTCGATGGTCTGGAAGCCACGGATCGAAGAGCCGTCGAACCCGAGCCCGTCCTCGAAGATGTCCTCGTTCAGCTCGGACACCGGGATCGAGAAGTGCTGCCAGAGCCCGGGCAGGTCGATGAACCGGAGATCGACGATCTTGGCGCCTTTCTCCTTGGCCAGTTTGAGCACATCCTTCGCCGTCATGCGGAACTCCTTCTCCTGGTGGTGTGGAACAGCCCGACTACCTTACGGTCATCCGCCGGGCGAATCAAGCCCGCCCGGGCGTTCACGAGCTCAGTGCGCGACACGCGGCTTACCCTCGGCGGCGCGCGGGGTCTCACCCAGTCCGCCGGCCGACGCCGCGAACTCGCCGTACCCGCCGCCGGCTGAGTACGCGGTCTCGGAGTGCTGCGAGAGGTCGAG
>Ga0209058_1000157_pt1 | contig 52093 bp, 42 predicted proteins | sample GraSoiAngelo_147_FD_185904 | JGI IMG/M metagenome (GOLD analysis project Ga0209058, IMG submission 185904) | Grasslands soil microbial communities from the Angelo Coastal Reserve, California, USA - 14_1009_05_40cm (SPAdes) (version 2) | ecosystem: Environmental > Terrestrial > Soil > Grasslands ... | reverse complement strand
CTCGCGTCTTCAACCGGATGTCTCGGTCCGTCGGAATCACCAAAGCTCAACTTCACGCTCGATGACGCTTCCTTACCGTCGGACAGGATGAAGTAAGCCGATGCGCCGAAAGCGGGGCGGCTTTGACTCCTTTCAGCCGGATTGCGAGGTAACGTCGTGGTGCGGCAAATCAAGAATTGGTATGTGACGTTGTCCGCAATAACGGACTTGCAATCCCAGTGATCAACGACACCTGCAGCGTGTTTGTACCGATCCACCAGAGCCGGCGGATCGAGGCTATACAGCCGCTCGCCGTCGCGTTCGCCGACTAAAAACAAATAAGGAAGATCGAACGCGTACGCCTGGCTTTGAGAATCAAATGCCACACGGACTGCAGCATTGAGGTTGACCGGAATTTCCTCGAGCCTGATGCGGTTCTGAGTGTAGGCTTCAACGCTCTCGGTCACAGGAAATTTCGTCGTGAGCTGAACCGGCCCGTGCTCCCCGCGGCAAACGCCTTTAAAAATGAACACCGCGAGATCGTTTTTCACTTCATCGAAGTTGCGGCGGTACCAGTCACCGAGTTCACGCTTTTCATTAAAGAATGCGACCGTCCGCCATTCACCGTCGCCATTGATGAGTTCAGAGCATTGGATCGGATGCGCGTTGTCGAAAACCCGCTGAAGATCGGAATCTCGAAATCTGCCGAAAACGCCACGCAGCTGGACGAAGAACTTTCTGTCGTACTTCTCCGTTTGGGGGAATCCGACGGTGGCGAAGAAACTGAGAATTAAAAACAGAACCCGCATTACTGCCGCATTGTAACCAAAAATCTTCTGAATCCTACTCAGGACTCGGTGGCACATGCACATTCCTGTTTTCCCAATGTTTCATAAACCGCACTGAGATTGCTGTAAATAACGGCAGCCGCGGGCGCCTCCTTCATTCCGTGTGCCACACCGCTCAGTGATGGCGGCGCACCCGAAAGTTGTCTCACCATGTATACTGACGAGAGGATATGAAACTAAGTCTCCTGCTCCTGGCAGGACTCCTGGCGACCCCTCCGATTGCCGCTGAAGCGACCGAGAACTCCTCTCCGCAAGAACCCCCGCAAATCGATCGTATTGAGAATTCCGAAAGATGGAATCTCTTTTTCCAGGCGACATCGATAGGCCAGTCGCATGGACACTTCCGTTCACCCTACAGCGGGCCATTCAGTCTTCAGAACCGAACCGAGCGTGAAGCTTCGCTGACGGCGACTTTTTTTCTCGGCTTTCGCGTCGCGCAGAACACGCAAATTTACATTGATCCGGAGATCGCCGGCGGCCGCGGTTTTAGCGGCGTCAACGGTATCGCCAATGCGCCGAATGGTGAACTCCCGCGTGTTGCGTCCGCAACTCCAAAACCTTATCTTGCGCGAGCGTATATCACCCAAGACTTTGGTTTTGGAGATCAAATCGAACGATTTTCCAGCGACGAAAACCAGCTTGCGGGTTCACGGCCCCTGAAAAGGTACAGCATCACAATAGGCCGCTTCACAGTCACCGATTTTTTTGACAACAACCGGTACACGCACGATCCGCGGACTCAATTCATGGGCTGGGCTGTAATGTACAACGGCGCCTGGGACTATCCGGCTGATGTCCGGGGCTATACCTGGGGCTGGATTCACGAAATCCACCTAAAGGATTGGTCCGTCCGTTATGGAAGCGCAGCCGAACCGAGAGTCGCTAATGGCTTGCGCTTTGACCGGCGCGTATTTCGCGACCGTGGCGACATGGTGGAAGGCGAGGCACGGTATTCGCTTAGGCAGCGTCGAGGAGCAATTCGGACGTTGGGTTTCATCCATCACACCAATTCTGGAAGTTACGCAGGAGCAATTCGATTGGCGGACCAGTCCGGCACCGTCCCGGATGTGACAACGGTACGGCGGGTCGGAACGCGCAAGTACGGATTAGGAATCAGTGCCGAACAGGAATTGACGAAGGACCTCGGCGCGTTCGTGCGCCTAGGCTGGAACGACGGAAAAACGGAGAGTTTTGCCTTCACCGCGATTGACCGGCTTGTCAGCGGCGGAGTTTCTATGGCAGGTAATCCCTGGAGACGGCCGTTCGATGTTACCGCGACCGTCCTGACCGTCAGCGGAATCTCTGGAGTGCATGCTCTATATCTGACGCGAGGGGGTCATGACTTCCTCATCGGCGACGGTGCTCTACGCTATGGTCCCGAAGAGGTTTGGGAAAGCTATTACAATGCGCGTCTACATCCGGGCGTCTTCCTGACGTTTGATCTTCAGCACGTCAGAAATCCTGCCTTCAACCGCGACCGCGGTCCGGTCTGGATTTCAAGTCTGCGATTGCATCTGGAATTCGGAAAGGAATCTTTCTCCCACAGGGGGCGTCAGAAGACTTGATGTCCCGGGTGGCACCAGTAGCTTGCCGACAATGAAGGTAAGGGTCTACTATAGTAGACGATTATGCCGGTCGATGAGGACAGCATGATGAGGAAACGTTGGCGGCAACGCATATTCGTGTCGCTGGCAGTTGCGACTCTCTGCATTGTTCTTCCTTATTGGGCTCACGCAAGCGGTAACAAATCTCGAAGCGCATTCCGTTTGGCTTTGCCGGCGAGTCCCTTTAGCTTCGCGGCGGTCGCAGACTTTAATTCAGATGCGAAACCAGACATCGCGATCGCGGATCGGACAGGTTCTGGGTCTCAAGGCTATACCTATAGACTGCAAGTGGGCCTGTCTTTCGAACCGAGTCAGGTCTTTCATTTTCGGTCGCCCCACTCGCTGACATTCTCGGTCCTAGATTTCGACAATGACCAGGACCTCGATGTCATTCTGACCCGCACATTCAGCGATGATGTGGTTGGCGTGTGGATCAATAATGGCCGCGGGCAATTTCATCCAGGAAACACTAAGGAAATTCTTCACGGCCGCGTGGCGCATCGGCATCGAGCGACGCTTGAACCGACGCCGAATCCTGTAATCATACCTGCCCTTCCCGTTCGCAAATGGGTGATCGCGGCAGCCGGGCCAATCGCGTTGGAGTCGTTGTCCATAGCAGCGCGCCGACATATTTGGTCCTCAGAGCTGCAACCGGGAAAAGAAGTTTTTCTGTGTTCAACCGGTCCTCGTGCTCCTCCTCGATTCTTTCTTTCCGATCTCTCGTAAACACCTTTAGTTCGAAGTAATCGCCAAAAGCCGTCCGCTGCGGCTTGTCATTGAAATCAGAGGAATCAAGAAATGTTTTTGGGAAAGAAGACGATTTTGAGTAGCACGTTCATTATAGGCACATATCTCGTTAGCTTGGCTGTAACGGGTATCGCCCAGGATGCGCAGCCGAGCATTCCGTCACGGCTGACACTAGCCGACGCAGAAAACCTCTTGCTCCAGCGTAATCTTACCCTTATTGCCGCTCGTTATCAGGTCGAAGCCAGCCGGGCTGCACGTTTGATTGCGAGCTATAAGCCGAACCCTGTTCTGACCATCGGGGCAGAACAGTTTCCAGTTTATTCTCCGCTGCATGATATGCCCCGATTTTTTAAGACGAACTCCGACGCGGGGGCGCAGCCCACCTACACCTTCCGTTACGACAAAATCCTCGAGCGCGGCGGTAAACGAGAATTTCGAACGGAGCAGGCGGATTTTCAAGTGAAGACTTCCGAAGCGCAGATGCTCGATGCCATCCGCACGCAACTGTTTCAATTGCGGCAAGCATTCGACAACGCAATCCTGGCGCGCCAAAACGCCATCCTCGCAGAGACCACCCAGCAACAGTATGAACAGACAGAAAAGCTCACTCAGGTCAAACTGGAAAACGGCGATCTTCCCGCCTTGGAGCTTTATCGGGTCCGCGCGGGAAAGCTTCTATTCCAACAGGCAGTGCTTCAGGCTCAAGCGGCCTATGACCAGGCCACTCGGGATATTCTCAATCTGCTCGGTGCGCGCGCAGAGCAAGTTACTTCCGGGCCGATTGCTCAAAATGCGAGTCTCGGATCCGATCCCCAGGCGGGAGGTTCCCCCGGTTCGCTGCGAAACGCAGTCCTGGAGGTGGTGGGAACCTTCGATACGCGTCCGCTTCTTCAAAGTGTTTCGGAACTGCGCGACATCGCTCTGGCCGAACGTCCGGATGTGATCGCCGCGCGTAACACTTTTCAGGGCGCAAATCGCGGCCTGCTCCTGGCCCAATCACTGCGCAGGCGAGATCTCGACATCAGCTATGAGTACCAGCGCGTCGGCAGCGACCATTCCGCCGGAATCGTGTTCCAATTTCCCCTCTTCATGTACAACAACCAACAAGCGGCTATCGCTCAGGCCGATGCGCAACGGCGCGCGGCTGAAGCCCAACTCCGGCAGGTGGAATTCCAGGCATTGACCGATGTCGAGAAAGCCTATCGCGCTTACGAATCGGCGCGCAGAGTGATGGACCTTTATAATTCCGAAAACCTTGCGCAAGTTGAAAAGCTAAGGACGATATCCAACATCAGTTTCAAGGAAGGCGCGGCTAGTCTGTTCGAAGTCCTGGACGCGCAGCGCACATACAACCAATCCATGGTTGCTTACAATCAGGCGAAGTCGGATTACCAACTGAGCTTATGGCAACTGGAACAAGCGACGGCACGGCAGTTGCGGTTGGGCACCAACACTGCGCAACGTTGAGAAGTTTACGCGTACAGGAGAGCTATGGAACGTCCCACCGACGGCAACCCAAGTAGAAATCAAATAGCTGATCCAGTCGAGATCGGGAGTCATCACACATCGGAGTCTCCGGCCGCGGACAAACATCTCGAACGGGCAGGACGAGCTTCGGGACGCGGCATCTGGATTCCGTTAACGGTTGTTTTCGCTGCCGTTGTCGGCTTCTTCCTGTGGCAGCGTATGGCGACTCCCGCAAAGACGGCAGACCGTCCTTCAGAGAAGGCCGGCCTGCCTGCTGATGTGATCCTTCTCAATGACCAGCAGCTCCAGCAAATCTCGACTGATGTGGTTAAACAACGCCTGGTCAACATCGATCGTAAGGCGACGGGCAAGATCGCGTTCAACGAAGAGCGCTTGACCCCTGTATTCACGCCGTTTTCCGGCCGTATCGTTGAACTGCTGGCGAACAAAGGTGACAGCGTCACGACCGGGCAGCCGCTCGCGACAGTCGAGTCCCCAGACTTCGTCAGCTCCCAAAATGATCTGGCTTCAGCACGTTCGGACTTAGCCAAGGCGAACATCGCATTGAATACCGCTCAGGTTGCCGAGCAGCGCGCGCAACGCCTGCACGACCAGGAGGCATTGTCGACGAAAGACCTGCAGCAGGCGGAAGCCGATTTGGCTCGCGCGCAAGACGATGTACGCCGATCGCAAGCGGCCGTCGCTGTCGCAGAAAACCGGCTAAGGCTTTTTGGCCGGGAACCTCAGGAACTCGAGCGCGTCGAGACTCGTGTCGTGATGCGCGCCCCGATCTCCGGCACAATCGTTGACCGGAAAATCGGACCCGGCCAATACGTCAAACCCGATATGCCCGATCCGTTGTTCCTGATATCGGATCTGACAACGTTGTGGGTACTCGTCGATATATTCGAGAGCGATGTGGCGGCTGTTCGTTTGAATATGCCGGTCGAAGTCAGTGTCGCGGCTTATCCCGATCGGGTCTTTCCGGCGCGGATATCATTCATCAGCCCTACGGTCGATCCCGCGACGCGAACTGTACGCGTCCGTTGCCTTGTTGCGAATCAAAACGGACTTCTGAAACCAGATATGTTTGCAACAGTTAAGATAGGTTCGGCAGCACAGCAAGGCATGCCAGTTGTGCCCGCCGGCGCCGTGGTTGCGGAAGGAAACGATTCTTTCGTCTTCGTTTCGGAAGGTCCGAGCCGGTTCAGGCGCCGCAGTATCCGGGTGGGTCGTGAAGTCGAAAGCGGTTTGATCGTCGACTCAGGTATCCGTCAGGGTGAGGTCATTGCCAGCCGCGGTGCTCTGCTCTTGAACGAACTCAGCAAATCAAAGGAATAGGACGGACTGGTGATCGGCAAGCTTATCGATTTCATGCTGCGGGAGAAGTTCCTTATCATCGGCTTCTCTATCCTTTTGGTCGCGGGTGGTCTTTACGCTTTCAATGTTCTGAATATCGAGGCGTATCCCGATCCTTCGCCACCAACCATCGAAATCATCGCGCAGAATGCCGGGTGGTCTGCCGAAGAGATGGAGAGGCAAATCACCGTACCGCTCGAGACGCAGTTGAATGGGATGCCCGGACTCGATCATATCCGATCGATTTCGCTGTTCGGCTTGACCGATATCAAGTGTTACTTCCGCTACGAAACCGATTACAACTTTGACCGGCAGGAAGTGCTGAACCGCCTTCAAATGGCTGAACTGCCGGCGGGCGTTGAACCGCAACTGTCTCCGACTTCGGCAGTGGGTGAAATCTATCGATACCAACTCGTCGGCGACGGCCAGAGCCTCATGGATCTGAAAGTCGCGCAGGATTGGATCCTGGAACGTCAGTTTAAACAGGTACCCGGTGTCATTGATGTTGTGAGCTTCGGCGGCGATACCAAAGAATTCCACATCGATCTTGATCCCAATAAGCTGATCGCTTTCAACGTTTCGGTTCCTCAAGTGATGAATGCCGTCGCCCAGAGCAATTCGAATGTGGGCGCAAACTACCTGGAGATTGGCGCGCAGAGCTACAACGTACGCGGCATTGGCTTGTTTAAGGACACTGAAGATATCGCCAATGTTGCAGTCGCTGCGAAAAACGGAACGCCTATCTACGTCAAACAGCTCGGCGAAGTGACGGTCGGGGCGAAAGTGCCGCTTGGAAAAGTCGGCAAAGACCAGCAACCGGACATTGTTCAGGGCGTTGTTCTGATGAGGCGCGGCGAAAAATCGCTTCCGACTCTGGAGCGGGTACGCCAAAAAGTGCAGGCGCTCAATAACGGAATACTGCCCAAAGGCATGCGCATCGTACCCTATTACGATCGAACGAACCTCATCAATATCACCACACATACGGTCACGCATACGCTGCTCGAGGGAATGATCCTGGTCGGATTTATCCTCCTCGCATTCTTGGGTGACCTCATGGCATCCCTTGTTGTCGCACTGTCGATTCCCCTCTCCCTGTTGTTTACGTTCGTCATGATGGTGATTCGGGGCGAATCGGCAAACCTGATCTCGATGGGGGCGATCGATTTTGGAATTATCGTGGATGCTTCAGTGGTAATGGTCGAAAACATCTACCGGCACCTGTCGGAGCCGAATCCATACCGCCACAACGTGCGCCGCACGACGGTGCTGGCCGCTCAAGAAGTCACCAAGCCGATTTTCTTTTCGTCTGCAATCATCGTGGCTGCTTTCCTGCCGTTGTTTACGATGTCGGGGGTCGAAGGAAAAGTGTTCGGACCAATGGCGCTGACGTACGGATTCGCACTCACGGGAGCGCTTCTGCTGGCACTGACATTTTCTCCTGTGATGGCATCGATGGTTCTGAAACCTCAGTCCGAGGAGCATGAAACACTCGTTGTTCGTGGAATCCGCCGGGTGTACTCGCGGTTCCTGGCAGGCGCGCTGTCTCGCCCGTGGACAACCGTGATGATTGCGGTCATCGCTCTGACGATAACGCTCTCGACCTTGCCATTCATTGGCGGCGAGTTTATGCCGAAGCTGGAAGAAGGAAATCTTTGGGTCCGCGCGATGATGCCCAATACCGTCTCCTTCTCCTATGCGCGGCAATTGGCCGATCAGATGCGGCTTACCTTTAAAAAATATCCCGAAGTCACGGATGTCGTTAGCCAACTCGGACGGCCCGAGGACGGTACAGATCCCACCAGCTATTTCAATTGTGAATTTTTCGTGAATCTTAAACCGCGCGAATATTGGCGGGCCGGCGTGGACAAACCGGAGTTGGTTCGCCAGATCGAGGCCGAACTGCGCCAGATTCCCGGAGTCAATTACAACTTCTCGCAGACCATTCAAGACAACGTGGAAGAAGCAATGTCGGGCGTGAAGGGCGAGAACTCGATCAAGCTGTTCGGAAGCAATTTGGAGGATCTCGAATCGACGGCGAATCGTCTGGCAAAAATCATGGGAACGGTTCAGGGCGTCGCCGATCTCAGCGTCCTCACAGAACTCGGTCAACCCAACTTGCTCGTGCGTATCGATCGCGAGCGGGCGGCCAGATACGGAGTCCTTCCAGGCGATGTGAACGGCATTGTTCAGGCCACAATCGGCGGTCAAGCCGTAACTCAAGTACTCGATGGGGAGCGGCGTTTTGATGTGGTGGTCCGGTTTCTGCCTCAGTATCGAAACAACGTGGACACCATTTCCAACATTCCTGTAAGCATGCCTGACGGCGGCCGTATTCCGCTGAAGCAAGTCGCCGAGATCGTCAAACAAACCGGAGCTTCCTTCATCTATCGAGAGGATAACGGCCGCTACATTCCCATAAAGTTCAGTGTCCGCGGACGGGATTTGCAGAGTACGATCGCGGAAGCAGAGAGGAAAATTGCGGAGCAGGTCAAGCTTCCTGCCGGATACCACTATGAATGGGCCGGAGAATTTCAGGAGCTTCAAGCCGCGGTGGCGCGCCTGGAGATCGTCGTTCCGATCAGCCTCTTGATCATTTTCTTTTTGCTCTACAGTATGTTTCGTAGTCTCCGCGATGCCTTATTGCTGCTGGGAACAGTCCCTTTGGCGCTCATCGGAGGCATGCTCTCGCTGCTGGCGACGCACACGAATTTCAGCATCTCCGCCGCTGTTGGATTCATCTCTTTATTCGGCGTCTCCGTGTTAGGCGGCGTGATTTTGGTCTCACGCATTCAGCAGTTGCGCGAAGGAGGATACTCGTTACGCGATGCCGTTGCTAAAGGCTCCGAATTGCAGCTGCGACCAGTATTGATGGCTGCTCTCGCTGCAGCTATCGGCTTGCTTCCGGCGTCTGTCGCAACGGGCATCGGCTCGGAAACTCAAAAGCCACTGGCCCGAGTCGTCGTCGGCGGGATGCTAACATCGGCAATTCTTATATTGCTGGTCTTGCCCGCGATGTACTTGATTGTCCATCGCTACGCCGAGCGCAGAGTGACAGTCCGGGAACCGATGGAAGCGGAACCAGCTAGTGAATAGACGCGGACCAGAGATGTCAGGCTGACTCCCTTGCAGTAAGCCGCATCGTCAAATTCGAACCGAGCAGGCGTCCCACTTCCAGTCGCGTGTGATCCGGCGAGACTGTTGCAAACGAAAATTGGTGAGGATCGATCGCGATCTGCCGCTGGGACTTTGGAGCCAATAAAAGGATGCGAGGTGGGGCTGCATCAACCTCCTGGACCCTCATTCGCTCATATTGAGTGAGACCTTCAAACATAGAAACGGCAATATCCAACTCGCGGCCAAGGTGTGTCCGGAAAAAACTGAGGACCTCTTCCACTTCACGAGGGTCACTAATATGCATCAACTGGATTATTGCACTCGCGAAAGCCGGATTACAATCGGCCTGCTGTGCTGGTAACGTGACGGAATCCAAACAAGCCGGAAGGCTTGTAGGACAAACACAGACGCAAATCGTTCTGACTTCGATCCTGACTGCGGATTCCTGCGAATATCCCATCGACGCAAAGATTCTCGAAGCGAGTCGCTACACCGCGAATAGGGACGGCGTTGTCGTGGGAAGGGGCCGCGTTCTCTGATGTGGTATTACACGACTGAGCGATGGCACTTCTTGGACTTCTCGAAGTGATTCTTTCAGACAAGATCCGATGCTGCGGCAAAGCGATCTCCAGCGGCAATTACGGTCGGTGTCAAAAGCTTTCGCGCCGGCGCTCTCGATTGAGGTGCGCGCACCTGAATTTCCTGTTATCGGTTCGGGAGTTCAGGTGTGCACCCTCACGCATAACGACGACTTTTGCGACGCTGGGGTGTCGAGCCAACTCGAATATCTCCAGAGGAAGGAATGATCCAGTCACGATAATCGTGAAACTTCTCCAGCTCGCGTTATGGAACGAGGTTCATCGGATCCGGTTCCAACGCATCCCGATCGACAACATACTTCCGTTGAAGCCGTGATTCGGTTGAGTCAATCCCGCGTTTGACATATGGAAATATCGGTACTCGATCACGAGTGAGCTTTCCAAGTTCAGACGGCGCTGTATGCCGGCCCCTCCCTGCGATATGAACTGGATATGCCCCCCGAGTTCCGGCGCCTTTTGATCCAAACTTGTATGCAGCGGCCCGGAAGACACATTGAAAAATGGAACGAACCTTCTTCTGGGGTTGCCGCTAACACGGAACATAAGCGTATCCCCAAAAAGGTGCCCACCCGGATGAATGGCCCCGCCAACGATACCTTCGCTCACAATTTCAAATCGCTTTATGGGCAGCCTGGATTCGGGAGAATCCCAGACAATGATGCCTACCTGCGGTTGCGCATAGAGCATGTTGATGTGGGAAATATTGCGAGGAATTCCGTTTTCCAAACCGTAGGCGGCTTGCAGACCGAAGACGAGACGATCGCTCGCTGGCAACCGTTGGGCCATGCAAATGGGAATGGCAGAGACGACTGAAAAGAGCAACAGGACCGGGCGTGGCGCGTACATCGTGGTGCGGGATTATACCTGACGTGGATTTTTACCCGTCGGTGAAGGAGGTAGAGGTGCGTGCGACGCGATGCTTCATGCAGCACCGCGTCGGACTGCATACGATCTCTCCTACTTAGAAGTACACCTTTGCGGCAAGCTGAATGATCCGCGGACTACCTGGCAGACCTGTTGCCCTCACTGCAGTTAATGCGCCAAAACCGTCGCGGCCTACGGCACTTGGTAAATTCACGATCTGGCCGGTGTTAGGGTTGATCTGGGCCGTAGAGTTCATCGTTGCCCAGTTCGTGTGGTTAAACGCATTGTACATTTCGAGGCGGAGCTGAATGTGCTTCTCCGCGCTCTCACCGTAGTTGAACTTCTTGAAGATCGAGATATCCCAGTTATTCAGACCTGGTCCGCGAACCGTGTCGACGCCAGAATCATTGCCGATACTGCCTTTGAGACCGGGCGCCACGCACTTCGTATCGATGAACGCGAGAATTGTGCGCTCGCTGCGCGGGAGATTCGGATTACATGTTAAGACGACGCGTGGTGCGAAGTCTTCGCTGCCCGTGATCCGCCGATTTCTTTCCTGGGCGCCGACTCCGGTCAGACTGTAACCAAGTGTCAAAGGTGCCCCCACGGTGAAACTGGATACCCCAGAAAGCTGCCATCCGGAAAATATCTGGCGTCCCAGTGAGTTGTCCAGAAATGAATTCGACCGGGCGAGGCTCGGGATGTCGTAAATGTAATTGAACGCGAGGCTGTGAGAACGGTCGAGGGACAGGAGCCCGTAATTGACCGCTCGGGTGTTCAGGAGATGGCCACATGACGTGGCGCCACAGGAACTGTCGGCATTTCCCAGCGATCTCGACCAGGTATACGTGGCACCCAATTGCAAACCTCTTCCTGAGCGCCGGTTGGCTGCCACCTGCAATGCGTTGTAGTTCGCTGTACTTCCAAATCCGTACATACCGATAGCAGATTGCCCAACCGTCGTGGCCCCTCCGGCATAACCGGGATAGGGACGATAAAGATTCGCCGGCAGTGTTGTGGTTCCATCGGTGGTTATGGGTCTTCCTAATGCCGGATCCTGATTTTCCGGCAGCCACGCACTTCCGAACAGCACAGCGTTGAACGGCATGAACTCGACCAGGTGTCTCGACTGCATGCCTACATACGACACATCCAACAAAACCTGTGATGGCAGTTCGCGCTGAATCCCCGCACTAAAGTTGTACACCGTTGGGACATGACCATCCTTTGAAAGCGATGCCACCTGCAATGGGAACAAGGTTCCTCCCGAACTGCCGATGGAGGAAAGATTCCCATAAAAAATTTGAGACAACTGCACCTCGGGAGGGTTGGTCAGAAAGTTGGTGGTATAGCCTACAGACGCCGTGGAAATGCGCTCATAATAGGCTCCGCCCCCGGCACGGAATGTTGTCTTATTATTTACCGCGTATGCCAAACCGAGTCTTGGGCCCCACTGCGGACCACGGCTGTCGATCAACCCTCGCGGTATACCGTTCTGTCCCGCATGGACGATGCCGTCAGCTATATTCCCTACTCCGGGCACGATGGCTCCAATCAAAACCGCCGGAGCAATTTCTCCCGTAACCGGATTTCGCGCGCCGCGCTGACCATTAACCAGAGCCGGCTGGTAGAGAACGACTTTCTTCGAAGGGTCATAGACTGCAGGGTCGAAATTCGTGAATAAATTGTTTTTTTCGTAAATGGGAGGAACGAGATTGACGCGCAGGCCGTAGTTGAGGGTCAACTTTGGAGTTACCTTCCAGGTATCCTGACCATACCATTCGATGTTCCAGTAAGGAGCGTCTTCGATCAAAGTCTTGCTGAATTGCTGGTACCGTTGGAAATTTCCGAGCAACGCGTTGGCGAAGGCCCAGCCGGTATCTCCAGGGTTCGCTGAATCGCGAGTGAAGTAAATGTCGGAATTGTAGGGCCTGAAGGGGCTCTCGTGTTTGATTCCTTGCTCGATGAAGAACCCAGCCTTAATTGTGTGGTTCGACCGCACTTTCGCTATGTTATCGGTGACATTCGTAATGGGGTTCGCATTGTAGTAAGGCAAGCCCGTAAACCTGGTCAACTGGGTGCTGGTCACTTGGGTGCTACCTCTTGTGGAGGGGATATCAAAAGCGAAGTTCGGAATAAGACCCGACGGATCCGCGTTGGGATAAAGCAGAGGAAGATTTATTTTCGAGACGGACCTGTAGTAGGGACTACCGCTAGGGGGAGCATCTCCGGGGATTCCATTCTTCGTGTAGCCAATCTGGAGCTCATTGGTCAGGGTCGGGCTCAAAATCGTCACCACGTTTCCGCTGACGGACCAGCCAAAAGTGGGAGCGTAAAGTGGCGAGATCCCTAGGTCATTCGCTGAATCCAACCGGCCGTAGGGATTATTTTCTGTTCGTTTGTCGCGAAGTACCCGGACAAAGGCTCTCCATTTGTTACTGATGTTGTAATCGACACGGTAGACCTGGTCGAAGGATGGCAATTCCGAAGCTACTTGTGTTTCATAGTTGTAAGTCGGATTTCCAAACGTATTGGGCTGCGGCAACCAATTCAGAATCGACGGACCGTACGGGCTGAACCGATCCTGTGGAATTCTGTTTCCAGGGAAGGCCTGTCCCGTCAGCGGGTCTTTGATCGTCACCGGAACGCCGGCGGCGTCGCGAGTATTTGAGAAATCGCCTTGCCGTTCGGCGGCGGTGGGAACCATCACTCGCACCGGCGCCGGGGGTGTCTTCTGGCGGCCCCATTCGTGAGAAAGAAAAAAGAATAGCTTGCTCTTGTCACTGTTGAATTGATCCGGGATATAGATGGGACCGCTCAAGTTGTATCCGGCCGTCAGAAACCGATAGACCTGGTTGGGAATGCCTTGCCGGTTGTTGGTAAAGGAATTCGCATTCCAGCCTTCATAACGTTTGAACCAATATCCGGTTCCGTGGAAAACTTGAGTACCGCTTTTGGTCGCCACCTGCACCTGAGCACCGGCATTACGCCCGAATTCAGCACTCTGACTGGTCGTCGAGACTTTGAATTCGGCAATCGCGTCCACATTGATGCGATATGCAAACTGCTGGTTCACTCCAGAATCCGTCACGGTCTGCCCATCGACTGTGAAATTGTTTTGATTGGCGCGTTGCCCATTGATGTAAGCATTCACGCCAAGGCCCGATGGAGCCGTATCAGCGGGAACACCTGGCACAAGCTTCAGAAGACTAGCGAAGTTGCGGCCATTGAGGGCGATGTCAATCATTTGCCTGCCTGTGACGATCCCGGAACGCTCCGCCGATACCGTCTCCAGCGTGACCGCGGCAGCTTCCACGGTAACCGATTCCGCCTGTGATCCAACTTCCAAGACGATCGGCGGCAAACCCATCCTGTCGTTCACAAAAAGTTTCACATCGGTCTTCTTGTATGTCTTGAATCCGGGAAGCTCTACGCTCACGGTATATGTAGCTGCGGGTAGAGCACTGAAGAGATAGATGCCCGCTTCGTTGGTGATTGTGTCGCGTGCAGTCACTCCCTGTTCCTGATTGATGAGCGTCACCTGCGCGCCGGGAATGACGGCTCCCGATGCGTCCTGAACCACTCCGGTAATCGAGCCCGAAGTGTTCTGGGCGATTAGCGGCAGAGTTGGAGTTAACAGAACAATCAGAATGACGGTAGTTGAGATTTTTGCTTTCACAGTTTCCCTCCTTCTCATTTGGCGCAGAGTTTATAGCGCTCTATAGCGGTTGGAAACCATTTTCTTATTTACGCGGGTCCCGACTGCTGCGAGGAGGGGAATGCGATCCGCTTCACAACCCGACCATTTTCGAGTACACCGACCGGGCCACGCCCGGCTCCTCGGTTCCTTTGATTATGGCGCGGCCATCTTGGAATAAGGTGATCTCGTAGGGCGGTGAGGAACACTTCAAAAGGAACTCATTAAACTGAACAGGGCCAAACGCAGAAATAGATTTGGAAAGTTCTTTGAAATTGAGGTCGCCTTTCACGCCGGGGATGAGTTGTACGGCATTTCGTCCGCACAGGGTGATCGTCCGGAGCGGATTTCCATTCAGGTACTCAAAACTTCCTTTCGAACAGACGGGGCAAGCCGCCATTGAATCCGTACCCACATCGATGCGTTGAAATCGATGGGACCAGACATCATAGGCGATCAGGCGAACGTCCGAAGAATCAAGATGTCCAGTTAAGAACTTCAAGGCTTCCGCTACTTGGATGGAAGCAATGATATGCGTGATGGGAGCCACAACGCCCGCTGTTTCGCATGTCGGCGAGGTGCCGGGTGCCGGAAGGTTTCCGAGCAGACAGCGCAGGCACGGGGTCGCCCCGGGAATCACCGGCATCACCAAACCATAGCTCCCGACCGCGGCCGTATAGATCCATGGCTTCCGTTGCTTGGCGCATGCGTCGTTAATCACGAAACGCGTCTCAAAATTGTCCAGCCCATCGAGTACCAGATCGACATCACCAATGTAGTCTTCGATGTTCGTGGGATTCACATCGTCCACTCTGGCTTCGATGAGCACGGCGGAATTCACACGGCGCAGTTTCGCCTCTGCAGCGACAGCTTTGGGAAGATTGTTTTTGATATCGTCTTCATCGAAGAGCGATTGCCGTTGCAAATTGGAAAGCTCGATAAAATCACGGTCCAGCACGCGCAGAAAGCCAACGCCGGCACGCACGATCTGATCGGCGGCGACTGTGCCGAGCGCACCGAGCCCAATCAGGAGGACGCGGGACGAAGCGAGCCGCTTCTGGCCTTCTTCCCCGATAGGCGTGAATCGTATCTGTCTGGAATAACGATCATCGTGGGACAAGGGCCTGCATCTCCCGCTTAACGGTTTTGTAGATTGCGTTCACCAGCGGCTGGGTTTCGATAACCATCGCTTGAGCGATAGTTGTGTTGAACTCCTTCGCATGTTCTGGTGGAAAAAAGAATGGCGTAAAGCCGGCCTGGCCCAAACACATGTTTCCGCAAACCAAAGCAACTGTAAGGTTACCGAATTCAAACGGCCAGATGTCGGCAATCCGCGTAAGCACAAGGGCCGCTCGCTCGATCGGGTGGACCTCAAAAACACTTTCAGCCGACAGCCAACTGAAAAAATTCTGCAGAGAACGGTCGATGAATTGCGGAGCGGGACAGTCTTGACCCCGATAAAAGGGTTTAATCGAGCCACGCCGCAAAAGACCTGCGTTCTCCCGGCCGTCGAAGAGGATGGCATGAGCACGCAGCAGGTTAGGTTTTGTCAACAAGGTTAACGATTCCCGAGCACGCCGAACATCGATCGCCCCTTCAAACTGTTCGATGAACTTGTCCGATTTTTCCCACACCACCGCGGTATCAACGCCCTTCAACTGTTCCAGATCCGCAAATTGCAGCCTCGTTCGGAGCATGGACTCGGAATAGATGGGCAAGTCTTCAGGCATTTTGACTCCCATAGTCCCCTCCTTGCAGAGGAGGGGTGGCTGCGCCGACAGCCAGCGGGCTGGCGGCGCAGACGGGGTGGTCAGTTCGACCGGAATGTTCGCCGAACTGACCACCCGCCAGTTTCTATTAAGCTGTCGCGCCACCCCTCCTCTGCGAGGAGGGGAATTGCTCGCTTACACAACGTTCCACACGCCACCACTATTTCCTCTCCCGCACGGCCTGTTTGGTTTCTTTTTCAATGGTCTTGCGGCGAGAGACTTCACGTTTATCGTGGACTTTCCGTCCCTTCGCCAAAGCAACCTCACATTTGAGTAGCCCGTCTTTCAGGTACATCCGCAGCGGCACCAGCGTCAAACCGCGTTCAGTGGTACGCCCAATGAGACGGTTGATCTCCGAACGCTTCAACAATAGTTTTCGCTTGCGTAAGGGATCGTGGTTGGCGTAATTGCCATGGGAGTACGGACTGATATGGCAATTCAGTAACCAGACTTCTCCCGATTTTACGAGTCCATAGGCGTCTCTCAGATTTACCCGGCCTTCGCGCGCGGACTTGATTTCGGTACCCGTCAGAACAAGGCCGGCTTCGAATTTTTCAAGGAGCTCGTAATTGTGGAAGGCTTGACGGTTGACGGCAATTTCCTTCACGGCCTAGGCTGCGTTGCGCCTGGAACGCCAAACACCGTTGGAGGAGCACCGAACATATTATTAAAATTGTTCTGATTATTTTGGGGCGCCCCAAACGGGCTAGGCGCCCCGAACGGGGTGGGCGTGGGCGTCCCCCCGACTATGCCCGGCTGGTTCAGCGGCTGACCGGGAAAAAGCGGATTCTGCTGTCCTGGTGCAGGTGCAGGAACAATTTGAGGCACAGGTTGGCCGGCCCGCGGATTTGCGATGGGTCCAAATGGCGTCTGGATAGTGGGTGGCTGCTGTTGTGGTACCGGCGGCTGGCCGGGCTGAGGTATCGGAACCTGCGGAAAATCTGGCGTGAATGGCTGTTCAACGGGCTGGGGAAACGGCTGAGCCTGCAGCGCATTATAAATCGGCGCCGATTCCCCGCCGGCTGAGGTCATCTGTGATGCCGAAGTAACAATGACCCCTCGGCCTTCAACCACGACGTAGTCCAACGGCTGCCCTTGGAATATCTTTCGAACGCCATCCTCGATACTCAAGCCTGAAAATTTGACACTGATGTTGCGGTTGGCAAGCTCTGCCGGAACCTTTGACTGCATGCCCGTCGCAAGATCCAACAGGCGTAGCAATCGGCCAAGTGGAATGGTTTCGGCGTTGATGGAGAGCTTGTTATCGACGAGATTGATTTCGGGACCTTTACCGGCAGCGAAAGAGCCGGTAATTATCATGCTTAAGAAGAGCGCGGCCACCAAATGTTTCATAAGTGCCCTCAGTCAGGATACAGACAACTCTCTGTCAAGATACAGACAACTCTGATTATAACCCGGTTCAAGGCGTATTCTGTTCCGCCCAGACATTTCGCCGTTCTGACCACCCCGTCTGCGCCTTCAATCGAGGCTTCGCCCTGTCGGGCTCGCGCTTCGCGTGAGGCTTCGCCCTTCTCTTGTGGCTGCGCGCTATCGCGCTTGCGCTTCGCGGGGCGCACCCCTGCTCTGCGAGGATGGGAATGCTACTTCGCCCCTCTACCTAAAAGCACGACCGGTACCGTTTTGAGCAAAATTTTTAAATCCAAGAGAAGGGACCAGTTGTCAATGTAGGTGAGGTCGAGCTTCATCCAGTCCTCGAAGCTGACTTCGTTGCGGCCACTGATTTGCCAGAGGCAGGTCATGCCGGGCTTCATGCTCAACCGGCGGCGCTGCCAACGCTCGTACCGAGCCACTTCTTGCGGGAGCGGAGGGCGAGGGCCAACAAGGCTCATGTGGCCTTGCAAGACATTGAAAACTTGGGGAAGTTCGTCGATGCTGCGGCGGCGGATGAGTTTCCCGATCGTGGTAACCCGGGGGTCACGCGAAGATTTGAAGACCGGTCCATCCATTTCATTGAACGTGTCCAACTCGACGCGGAGTTGTTCGGCGTTGTCGATCATCGAGCGGAATTTGTACATCGTGAAAACGCGCCCGTTCAAACCGCAGCGCTTCTGCTTGAACAACACCGGGCCGGGCGAGGTGAGCTTAATAAGAATGGCCGCCGGTAACATGACCAGCGGACCAAAAATGATGAGGATGAGCGTGGCTAAGAGAATATCGAGAATTCGCCGCACAAACATCAATCCTTCATTTGTGGGCGTCGTACTGAAAGAAAGGAGCGGAAAGCCCTCGAATTCGCCCAACTCCATTCGAGCTATCGAATGAGGAAAGAAATTCATCACAACGCGGGCCGTAACCCCAAGCTCTTCGCACAGCAAGAAGATGCCGGTGTACTCGTCAAGGCTTTCACGGTCGATCGCAATGATCAATTCATCGACCCCTCCCTGTTCCAGCAGTGTCCGGATTTCGTTGCGGCCAAAAACGCCGAGAAGTTTCAATCCCCAAACGTCATGTCGCTCGATCGTCCGGGCGAACTCATGTGCCGTCTTTTCATTACCCACCACAGCGACATTGCGTATGTCGAGAACACCGTGTTTCCTGACTTTAATCAAAACGACTCGATACGAAACAAGAAGGATGTAATTGATGACCAAAGTGGACAAAACGATGATGCGATTCGAGGCGTCCGGGTTCACAAAGGAAATCAAAACCGCCACGACCAGCCATGCGAAACCTATCGCCTTCGAAAGCCGTCCGATTTGATTCAGCGGCGGCAGCGTCGGCTCGGAATAAACGCTAAAGAGGGGCAGCAACAGAGCCCAAGTTGGAAGGATGATTGCAATATGCCAAAAGTAGGTCTGAATGGGCATGACGATATGTCCGCTCAGGTCAAACAAAGAACGAAAGCGGTAAGCCAAAAAGAAACTCGCCGTTGTCATAGCCAAATCAGCCAGCCACAGGTTCACGGCAAAAATTCTTTTTCTTTGATCGATCATGCAGGTCCAGAAGATGAACGCGCACTATAGATTTAAACCCAACAAGACATTATTGGCCCTTATGGCTGTTTTAGCAATCAGCGTTGCAGGCTGCGCAGGCAATAAGGCGTACACGCGAGGTAGCCGCGCGGACATCAACAAGGATTTCGATACGGCAATGACCGAGTACAAGGCCGCTCTGGATCGGGACCCGCGCAACTACGAGTACCGCCTAAGGTACGAGCAGGCACGTTTCAACTCGGCCTTCCAGCACTTCGAAGCAGGACGGCGCGCTCTCGATAAACAGGATTACCAAACGGCAAAAATGGAATTCACGCGTGTGCTCGAGATCGACCCGACCCATACGCTCGCGGAACAGCAATTGGCCAAGGTGAACGAAGTCCTGACGAGCCGCGACCGCAAAGAGCCGGAACCCGAGATTCAGTTCGAGCAGCTCAAGGAAGAGACGCGCACGAATCCCACGCCGCAATCGCAGCTGGAGCCGAAAACCCGGGGCCCCATCGACGTTCACATGACGCAAGACAGCAAGATCGCGTTCGAAACCTTGGCTGAGTTAGCGGGTTTCAACGTGATCTTTGATCCGGACTTTCGTGGCGCCAGGATTCAGATTGATCTAAACAAAGTCGATGTCTTCGAAGCTCTCGACATTCTGGCTCTGCAGACGCGCTCGTTCTGGAAGGCGGTCAACAGGACAACGATTCTTGTTTCTCCCGACAACCAGACGAAGCGCCGCGATTACGACGAGCTCGTCTTGAAAACGATCTACATGACGAACAGCGTCACATCGACAGAACTCACCGAGGCCATCACTACACTTCGCACGCTGCTCAATATGCGGTATCTGATGTCCAGCACTACCATGAACGCCATTATCGTCCGCGATACGGCGGACCGCGTAGCGATCGCGGAAAAGATTATCGACGATCTGGATAAAGCCAAACCGGAGGTGCTGGTCGATGCGACCATAATGGAAGTCGATCGCAACACGCTGCGGCAACTTGGAATCTTGCCCCCGCAGGGCACAGCCGTCACCACAACCGGTGGAACCGGGGCAACAGGTACATCAACTGGAACCTCTTTTCCGTTGAATAGGCTGCCGCGAAGCAGCTCGTCCTTCTCTCTCACGATTCCGCCAACAACCGCGCAATTCCTTGCAACTAGCTCCAATACGCGGCTGCTGCAAAATCCGCGTGTACGGGCGACCGACGGGAAGCTTGCGTCAATCCGCATCGGTTCACAGGTCCCGATCGCCTCGGGGAGTTTTCAACCGGCATTTGTGGGAGCAACGGGAACGCCGGTTGTCAACTTCCAATTTGTCGATGTTGGGGTAAACTTAGATATAACGCCTCGAGTTCTCCTCAATCACGAAGTTTCGATGACCGTCATGGTTCAAGTGCGTGCTCTCGCCGGAGACAGAAACGTTGGCGGCGTCACACAACCGGTGCTCACGAATCGTCAGGTACAACATGAAATTCGCCTGGCCGAGGGTGAAACGAACATTTTGGGTGGAATCATCACAGATACGGAAGCGACATCTCTCAACGGTCTTCCCGGTCTCAAGAATATTCCGATATTGCGATACTTTTTCTCACAAGAACAAAAATCCCGGGATCAGACCGAAATCATCATCATGCTGACACCGCATATTCTCCGCATGCCGAATATATCGGCAGGTAACTTACGCGGTCTCTACACGGGATCCGAAACCATCCCGCGGCTTCGCGCAAGTCCGGAGGTGCCGGCCATTGGTCCGTCTCCAGCGCGCGGCATTCCTGTGCCAGGTGCGCCTCCGGCTCCGCAACCGGCCGCCGGGCAGCCTCCTGCTGCAACGCCTCCGCCGGCCGGAGCGCCGACAGCGCCGCCTAATACGCAACCGCAAGCCCAACGGCAGACTAATTCGACTATCACGTTTGCGCCGTCACCGGTCACGTTGCCGCCAACGGGAACGGAAACGTTAAATATTGTTGCCAACGGAATGGATTTCTTTGGTGTCGATCTGACGCTTTCGTTCGAGCCCGGAGCAGTCAACATTCGGGACATTCGAGATGGGGGGTTCCTCAGCCGCGACGGGCAAATTGTGGCTTTCGTTCAAAGAATGGAAACCGAGAGCGGCACGGTTCGAATTTCACTCGAGAGGGCCCCGGGAGCCGCGGCAATGTCGGGAACCGGTAATCTCGTGACGCTGGTGCTCGCGCGCGGTATGCGAGCCGGTGATTCGACGATCCGCATCACCGATTTTCGCGTCCGCGATCCACAACAAAACGCCGCGGTCGGACAACCGGCGGAGGTGCGCGTTTCAGCTCCATGAAAAAATTGCAAGCGGCACCCGGCTTCACACTGATCGAGTTGATCGCAACGGTCTTCATTATTTCGATCCTGCTTGGTGTGGCCGTTCCGTTGGCTCGGAACTCGATCCAGCGTCAAAAAGAAGTCGAGCTACGCGAGGCCCTGCGGGAGCTGCGCACAGCGATCGACAAATATAAGGCAGCATCGGAGCTGGGCTTTATTCCGATGAAAGTCGACACCGAGGGGTACCCGGAATCGTTGCGGGTGTTGGTCGAAGGTGTGAACATGAACGGTGCCGTCGACAAGAAACTGAAACTTCTGAGACGCGTACCAATCGATCCGATGACCAACACGACGGAATGGGGCCTGCGTTCGTATCAGGATGATCCCAAGAACAACTCTTGGGGAGGTCAAAATGTTTTTGATGTGTACACGAAATCGCAGAGAACTGCGTTAGATGGAACGAAGTATAAAGATTGGTAACCCCTCTCCCTCTGGGAGAGGGCGCAGCGAAGCGCGCGGAGCGCAAGCCCGCGCGAAGCGCAAGCGCGATAGCGCGCAGCCTCAAGAAAAGGTCGAAGCCTCAAGACCAAGTGAGGGTCACAGGATTTGTCAAATCCCGAAACCATCATCCGGCGCGCTTTTGGCGCGCCCCCCTCTCCCAAAGGGAGACGGTTTTACTCTTCTCGAGTTGATGATCGTCATCACGATCCTAGGGATATTGGCGTCTATTGCCATCCCCATGTACAGGGCCGTGGTGCTCAATGCCAGAGAAACCGTTTTGAAGGACAATCTGCGTGAACTGCGGCGCGTAATCGACCAGTACACAGCTGATAAAAAGAAGGCCCCGGCCAGCCTGCAGGATCTCGTGGACGCCGGTTACTTTCGTGAGATGCCGGTGGATCCCATGACCCATTCCAATTCCACCTGGGAACCGGTTAATGATACGTCGGTCACGTCACCGGATCAGACCGAGAGCGGCATCGTAAACGTCCACAGCGGGTCGGCTGCGATGTCGTCGGAAGGCACGCCGTACAACACCTGGTGAGTTATTCAAGCCCCAGGCTTCTAAGCATCTGCTCATCATCCCGCCAGTGCTTCTTGACTTTGACGTGCAGCTCGAGGAAAACCTTTCGTCCGAAGAAGGATTCCAGTGCCTTACGCGCCTCCGTTCCAATCTGCTTCAATTTCTGTCCGGCCTTGCCGATCACGATCGCTTTTTGGGAATCGCGCTCAACGAAAATGCTTGCAAAGATGCGCTGAAGTTTTTCCTCCTCTTCAAACCTATCAATCACCACCGCAGTCGAATATGGCATTTCTTCTTCGGTTAAAACGATTAACTTTTCACGTATCATTTCTGCAGCGATGGCTCGTTCCTGCTGATCGCTGATTTGATCATCTGGATAAAACATCGGCCCTTCCGGAAGAGATTTGAGGATTTCACTGAGTAGCGAGTCGACGTTCTCACCCGATAACGCCGAAATCGGAATGATCTCTTCGAAATCACCCGCCTTTGAATAGCGATCGATGATTGGAAGCAAGTTCTTCTTTTCAACGAGATCGATTTTGTTTAACAGGAGAAATTTTTTTCTGGTAAGCGGCTTCAACAACTCGAGCGTGAACTCGTCGCCCCGCCCGAATTCGGCGGAGGCATCCACGATGAGCAAGATTAGATCGGTGTCCGTCATCGCCTCCCGCACGGCTTTCATCATGCTTTGATTCATTCGGTGAATCGGTTTGTGAATACCCGGCGTGTCGAGAAAAACAATTTGCCCGTCAGGTCTCGTTACGATCCCCCGGACGATGCGCCGCGTGGTTTGCGGCTTCTCCGTAACAATGGAGACCTTCTCGCCGACAAGGTAGTTGAGCAGTGTGGATTTTCCGGAATTGGGCCGCCCGATGATCGAAACGAATCCGGACTTCATGAAGCTAGGATGTCATTCGTTTTGGGACCATCGGCTTGAGGCGCAGGCGTCGCACGCGCCGCCGGTCGGCCTCGAGCACTTCGATCTCGATTCCGCCGTGCTCGATTTTTTCTCCTGGAAGGGGGACTCGTCCAAAGAGTTCAATGACGGCGCCGGCAACTGTAGTGCAATCGGTCTCGGCAACCAACGGAATTCCCAATTTTTCTTCGAGTGCGCCAAGCTCGAGGCTGCCGGGCACGATAAACACACCACGGCTCTCTTCGATGACTCTCTCGCCGTCGGGTTCCGATTCGTCGCGGATATCGCCGACAATTTCTACGATGAGGTCTTCCATTGTGATCAGGCCCGCTACTCCTCCGTACTCATCGACGACCAGGACCATTTGATCGCCTTTCTGCTTCATCTCCCGAAGGAGATCGTCCACGGGTTTGGTCTCGGGTACAAAATAGGCCGGTTTGATCAGAGATCGGAAATTATCGAGCTTGTCGCCCTGCTGCCACACGCGCAGCAAATCGCGTTCGTGAACGATGCCTTCAACATTGTCGAGGTCATCGCGATAGACGGGAATCCGGGCATGACGCTTGTTCACCACGAGTTGAAGCAATTCCTCCACAGTCGAATTTATGTCGATTGCCACAATCTGAGTGCGCGGCGTCATTACATCGCGTGCTACGATGTCGCCGAACTGCAGGATCGACTGGATCATTTCGCCTTCGTCGCGTTCCAAAATTCCCTCTTCCTGGCCGGCATCGATGAATGCCTGAATCTCCTCTTCAGAGGCGTCCTCTTCCTTAGCTGGTTCTATTTGATCTTCCAGGCGGTGAAAATAGTTCACCGTGGACATAAACATGCGCGAAATAGGGCCTAAGATGAAATGAGATGCCTTGAAGACCGGAAATAAAAGTACCAGAACAAATTCAGGATTACGCCGGGTAACAATCCGCGGAAGAAGATGGCGGAAAATCAGGATGACAAACATCATAACGACAACCGTCACCACGACAGAAATCGTATATCCGATGGGCCGTTGCTCCAGCGCCGTAAACAAGGAGACGGCTCCCGATACCAGGAGCATTTGAATGATGATGTGAATGGAAGTCGAGACTTCCGTCCGCGTATCGAGTAGCGCCGCAATTGACGAAGCGGCTTTCCCCCTTGGCCCGTCGGCCAGACGGCGCATCGATACCTTGTTCACATTTGCGAACGCGACGTCGATGATCGACATCACCGTCAGCCCCGCAATGAACAAAACCGCCGCGAGTAGTTCCGTTGCGCTTAACATTGGAACCTTCGCCGTAAACGGCGTTCCATCGCCCTCATCTCACCGTTGTCGGTTTCGTGGTCATATCCCAACAAATGCAAGAGTCCATGCAGAATGAGACGCCGAATGTTGGTTTCAAAACTGAACGTGCTGGATTGACTTGATTGATTATAAGCGGTTTCAGAGGAGATGAGAATATCGCCCAGATAGCCCGCATCTCCATGAAAAGACAGCACATCCGTCGATTTGTTGAAACCACGATAATCGCGGTTGAAACGACGCATCTTCTCATCGCTGAGGAAGACAACCGAAAATGCACGCTCCTGCAACCCAAGCGCCAGCGCGAGCGACTTGAGAAAGCGGCGAAGCTCTCCGTTCTCGATGGGGTGCTTCCGCTGTTTGTTAATAATCAGGAAGTTTTCTCTAAGTGGAAGCTGCATCTTGTCCGAATTGCAGCGACTCCTGGCGCGCGGTGTTCTGTGCGCTATAGGACTCATAAGCCCGAACAATCCGCTGCACGAGCGGATGACGGACGACATCTCTCTCATTGAAATAAATGAACGAAATTCCTTCAACTCCGGAAATAACATTCCGCGCTTCGATCAATCCCGACATTTTTCCTATCGGAAGGTCGATCTGCGTAATGTCGCCGGTGATTACGGCCCTGCTGCCATACCCGATCCGGGTGAGGAACATTTTCATTTGCTCGGCTGTCGTATTCTGTGCTTCGTCGAGAATGACAAATGAATCGTTCAACGTTCGCCCACGCATAAAAGCAATCGGCGCAATTTCGATCACTCCACGCTCAATATTGCGATCCACCCGTTCCACATCAAGCATGTCGTAGAGCGCGTCATATAGGGGCTTCAAGTACGGATCGATTTTCTCCTGCAGCGTTCCCGGAAGAAATCCGAGCCTTTCGCCGGCTTCGACCGCTGGTCGCGTCAGAACGATGCGGCTGATTTTTTTCTCCAGCAGCGCACGCACCGCCATACTGACGGCGAGATACGTTTTTCCGGTACCGGCAGGCCCGATCCCAAAAACCATATCGTATTTTTCTATGGCTTCGATGTAGAGCTTTTGGTTGAGCGTCTTCGGCGCGACATTCCGTTTTCCCGCTTGCAGGCTCTTCGAGCTCGACACCACACCGCGCAGGCTTTGTGACGTGTCTTCGGAAATGATCCGGATGATCGATTTCAGATCGCCGTTGCTGAACCTGACACCTTCCGTCCGCAGCTGCGCGTAGTCTTCCACGAGCCGCTCGACCAGCTGAACGTGCTCATTCTCACCGTCGATTGTGAGATTGTTTTCGCCGTCGATATGAATCTGAACTTTGAGGAGAGACTCGAGATATTTAATATTTCCGTCGTACGTTCCGAAAAACTCGGCGACGCCGTCGCCGATTCGAATGGTTTTCTTCATCCTACCTATAGGTACCTGGACCTATTATAACATTGGGCCTTTGCCGGAAAATTCAGGGACAGGTGCACATGCCGAATTTTCCCGCATTTCTGCTATTATTCTTATTTTTGAAGGAGATTCGATGGCAAATCATCCGTCCGCGCTCAAAAGGTATCGCCAAAATCAGCGGCGTCGCCTGGTCAATCAGATGAACCGTCACAAGTTGAAGACTCAAATTAAAAGGCTGCGAGCCGCGATCGCTGCGGGAAAAGGCGCAGATGCGAAACCGCTGTTGCCTGCCACTTTCAGTATTATTGACCAGTCCGTGCAAAAAGGCGTGATCAAGAAAAACACGGCACGCAGGTACAAATCACGTCTGGCCAAAAGGGTCAACCCTCTACCTGCATAGCCCAATTCACCATCATCTTCCACAGCATTACGTCAAAGTAACCCTCGGGATTGGGCGTCGAGGTCTTCAAGGCGCGATCGGCATTAAGTAATAGCCGGAACCCAGCGGCGAGCTGTCTCCACTCGAACCTCTTGCATGACGCCGCAAAATCTGCCGCTTTCCATGCGGGTATCAGAGCGGTGGCTGCGATCTCTTTCGCGTTTTTTCTATCGACTAGCGACTTCCCGATAAAAAGCTGGCGCCATACCCGGACGATCCGCGAAAGTGCGATTAGCGGTTCTACGCCTTCATCGAGCATTGCCCCGACAACCTGCACGGCCTTCTTGTAATCGCCCGCCAGAACCGCGTCATCGAGATCGAAAGCACCAAACTGTTCCGAACGCAGAATCAGTACATCGACATCGCGCGTTTCGATCGGGCGCGCATTGCCCGTATACGTCTGCAGTTTTTCAACCTCATTGTGCAATTGATACAGGTCGGTACCAACGTTATCGGTGAGATACCGCGCGATTTGGGGTGTGAGTTTATAGCGGTCCATCAACCAACGGGCAACATCCGCCGGCCTCAATGAGTCGATTTCGATGACGGGAAAAATCTTTGGCCAAGATTCGACGGGCTTACGCGTATCCGTCACGAGGACAATTCGCAATGACGCGTCCGGTAGGCTCTGAACCTTTCCCAAGACTTCAATTCTTGCTTTCGTGAGTCTGGCGACATCAGTCACGATAATCAGCCGGTTCTCGGTGAATAGCGACCGTGTCAGCGCGTCATCGATCAGCCGGCTCGATGGAATCTCCTCGAACTCCTTCGCGCTATATTTTTTGAAAACCCATTCGCCGGCGGGCATACCAGAGATGCGTTGCCATACCACCCGTGATTCCTCAACCAAGAAATCATCTTCGCAGACGAACACGTAAACATTAGAACTCTGCTTCGGTTGAATCTGCCTGAACTCCCAAAATTTCATTTTGAGTGCAGCAGAGAAGCCACGAGCGACGACGCGAAACGCCGCGCAAGCCTGTCCAGCGCCGCCGTATCTTCGGGCACGAATTCGCTGGAGGTCTGCGAGAGCTCGAATACCTCGCGAAAGGACCAGCGATCATTTTGAAACAAGACTTTGCCTGTTCGCGTATCCGTAACGTGGACGCTCACGTCAACGAGCATCGTGTATGCTGAACCCCTCCCTTGCTGGTTAAAAATGACGGGTACCGCGTTATAACCCAATACTTCACCACTCATTAAGAGATCGCCTGCATTGTCGGACACGACTTTGAACCGGGTCCGCCGGATGAGTTCGCGACGAACTTCTTCCGCCAAGCGCTGTTCGATTCTGTAGGTTGTCGTTTTGTTGATGAAGGTCGGCACGGCAATAGTACTGCCGGCACCTTCATTAAGTTGCGAATTGGCCAGATGATACCCGCAGCCGCTCGCAGCGATGCAGACAAGACTGATCAATTTACGGACCACGGCCTTATCATAGCTCAATCATAAAATGGAGGCTAAGACCCATTCCCTCCTCGCAGAGGAGGGGAATGGTACTCATGGGCGAAATTTATGCGTACGCTCTGAAACTCTTGCGTGGCCGCGATTACACCATTTCGACATTATCCGCAAAGCTGGAAGCGAAGTTCGGGTCGGTCCCACCGGAAGTCGTTGAACAACTGCGGGAAAAAAATTTTCTGAATGACCGCCGGTTTGCTGAAAATTACATAGCAAAGCGGAAGTCTCGCGGATCTCAACAGGTTCGAGAAGAACTGGCGGCCCTCGGGATCTCGGCGAAACTGGCGGAAGAAATCATCTCTCACACAGAGTGGCCCTCGCTTCAGGACGCCCTCACGGCTAAAATGAGGGATTGGAATTTGCGTCCCCCTCTGCAACCCCGCGATGCCGGCCGGCTTTTTAGGGCTTTGCTTCGTCTGGGTTACGATGAGGACGCCATCCGAGAGGAATTAGAACAACTTGAACAGTAATGAAATCCGCCGGCGGTTTCTCCAGTTCTTTGCAGATCGCGGTCACGCCATCGTTAAGAGTTCCTCTTTGATCCCGGCCGAAGATCCGACGTTGTTGTTCGTTAATGCGGGAATGAATCAGTTCAAGGACGTGTTTCTCGGACGAGAGCAACGTTCGTACACCACGGCAACAAGCTGCCAAAAATGTGTGCGCGCTGGCGGCAAGCACAACGACCTGGACAACGTCGGACATACGCGGCGGCACCAGACCTTTTTCGAGATGCTCGGAAATTTTTCGTTCGGCGGATACTTCAAGAAAGAAGCCATCGATCACGCGTGGACACTTCTGACACGAGAATTCAAACTGCCGATCGACAAGCTGTGGGTCACGATTTTCCGCGAAGATGACGACGCGGCAAAGTTCTGGATTTCCGGTCCCGGCGTCGCTCGCGATCGGATCCTGCGTCTGGATGAGAAAGACAATTTTTGGCAGATGGGCGATACGGGACCTTGCGGACCATGCTCGGAGATTCATTACGACCTCGGTCCGGCTGCGAGCGAACTTGGCCATACGAACTGCGCGTTTCCTTGCGATTGCGGCCGTTATGTGGAGATTTGGAACCTCGTGTTCATGCAGTTCGACCGCGACTCCGAAGGCCACCTCTCTCCATTACCTAAACCATCGATTGATACGGGCATGGGTCTGGAACGCATCGCCTCCGTCCTTCAGGGAAAGATCAGCAATTACGAGACCGACCTGCTGAGACCGATCATTGACGAGGCCTGTCAATTATTCAACGTTGAATACGGCGGGGCGGCCTCTTCCGACGTCTCGCTCCGGGTCATCGCCGATCATGTCCGCGCCGCGACTTTCTTAATTAGCGACGGTGTGATCCCATCCAATGAAGGCCGCGGGTACGTTCTCCGTAAGATCATGCGGCGCGGGATTCGGCAAGGAACCCTGCTTGGTTATAAGGAACCTTTCCTGTACACCTTGTCCGGATACGTCGTCGAGATGATGAAGGAAGCGTATCCGGAACTGATCCACACGCGCGAGTACGTCGCGCGCGTCATCAAGACCGAGGAAGAACGTTTCGCCGCAATGGTGACGGTTGGCCTACAGCGGCTCGAACAAACGATCCATCAGCTCGTCAATTCAGGCAAAGATGCCATTCCCGGTATCGAAATTTTTAAGCTCTACGACACCTATGGATTTCCCCTCGATTTCACTAAAGAAATCGCCGACGAAAAATCGATGCGGCTTGATATGGAAGGCTTCGAAGCGGAACTGGAGAAACAGCGCGAACGCGCGCGCCAGAGCTGGAGAGGCGATGAGACGGCGGTCAGTCCAGTCTATGAGAAATTCGTTGAGAAGGGAGGGACCGCGTTCCTTGGCTATGACGCAATCCGGTCCACCAACCGCATCGCCGGGATTCTGGTGAATGGCAGACCGGTTGACTCTGTCGGGGGCAGCCAAAAGGCAGAAATCATTCTCGATGAGACACCGTTTTACGCTGAATCCGGCGGGCAGGTGGGCGATACCGGCACGTTGACGTCACCCTCCGGAGTGGCGCGCGTCGTCGACACTTATTCCCCGGTTCGGGGCGTCATCGTTCACAAAGTGCAAATGGAATTTGGGAAGCTCGCAGTGAACGATGAAATACAAGCTCAAGTCGATGAAGAGCGGCGCTTGCGAATCGCGACGAACCACACCGGCACGCACATTCTTCACGCAGTACTGCGCGAAACGTTAGGAACACATGTGAAACAGGCCGGCTCGCTCGTCGCTCCGGATCGTCTTCGTTTCGATTACACCCATTTCGCGCCGCTCACCGACAGGGAAATCGAAGAAATCGAGCAGAAAATCAATCGGATCGTTTTCCGAAATCTCCCGGTTCAGACCGAAATCATGGAAATCAACCAAGCGATCGCTCGAGGCGCACTCGCGTTTTTCGGCGAAAAGTATCAGCAGCAAGTCCGTGTGGTGTCAATACCGGAGGTGAGCATGGAACTCTGCGGCGGAACACATACCAGAATGACAGGCGACGTCGGTCTGTTCAAAATTATCGGCGAATCGAGCATAGCTTCCGGGATTCGGCGTATTGAAGCTCTCACCGGTTTTGGAACATTTGTCCGCCTGGAAGAAGACGAAAACCTGCTCGAGGAGATTGCTCACACGTTACGAACGCCACGAACCGAACTCACACGGGCAATCACGCGTCTGCTGGAACAGCAGCGGCACCTTGAAAATGAATTAGAGACGCTGAAGCGCAAAACTGCAAAGTCGCAGATCGGAAATCTGGTTGAAAGCCCGGCAACAGTTAAAGGCATTTCCGTGGTGTCGCGTCGAGTCGAAGGTGTGGATGCATCCATGCTTCGAGAATTGGCCGAGAACGCCGGCACAAAAATTGGTTCCGGTGTAATTGTCCTCGGTTTAGCCTCTGATGGTAAGGCGTCGCTGGTAGCGGTAGTTTCGCAGGATCTTCAAAAAAGGCTGCATGCGGGCAGGATTATTAAAGAGGTTGCGGCCTTGGTCGGTGGAAGCGGCGGCGGCCGCCCGGATTTTGCTCAGGCGGGTGGAAAGAATGCCGAAAAATTGGACGAAGCTTTACAAGCTGTGTACAATATCGTGGCCGAGTTTCTCGGCTAAGACGCTCTAGGTTGTGGACGTGTTGCGAAATCAATTTGCCGTGCTCCTCGGCGGAGTGGTGCTGTTGGGGCTGACCAAAACAGGGCCGACCCTCGCCGAGGACAAGATTCAGGCGGTGGTTAATTCCAGTGGGAGGATTGTTTTTACGAATCTTGGCGGCAGTGCGCCCACACCTCGCGTTGACGATGTTCCGCCTGTCATCGATAACACCCCTCGCCCCCGAGCTCCGGTGATTGTGCCTTCAACTGATTGGCTTGCAGAAGCCATGCCGGAAGCACTTCGAAAACTTGTCGAGTCCATTTCTTTAAATCATGGTGTCGATCCCGCGCTGGTTCGAGCCGTGATCAAAACGGAATCCAATTTCAATCGCTGGGCGGTGTCTCCTAAAGGCGCGCGGGGGTTGATGCAACTCATACCGGAGACAGGCAGGCGGTACGGGGTACGGGATTTTTTTGATCCACAGCAGAATGTCGAAGGGGGCGTGCAATATCTGAAGTTCCTGCTTGAAAAATTCAACGGGAATTTAGATTTGTCCTTGGCTGCATATAACGCCGGTGAAAATCTCGTCGAAAGGTTGGGACGTATTCCCCCAATTCCCGAAACGACGAATTACGTGCAGCAGGTACGTGCGCACTACTTGAAACGGACCAAGCCCTTTGTGCCGGCGCCGATTGCAAAAACTGCTGGACCGGCCACGGGCGTTGTTTCAGCAGCGCCCACATCTCAAGAGCCCCCGAAAGAAGCGCAAAAAGAAACATCGGCGATATTTCGGACCGTTGACGAACACGGTGTGGTGCACTTCTCGAATATCGGACCACCGAACTGATGAGCGCGTCCAATACGACGAAAACCCACGCAGTTTTGATCGCTCAGCTATTTTTGATTTCTTCCTTCCTTGGTGCACAGTCCGTGCAGAATCGGTCCTTGCTCGACAAGGCTCGGCAAGCGTACCTCTCAGCTCAGGCACTCGAATCCGAACTGAATGAGAAAAAGGAGGCTGAACGCAGTCGCCAGCAGTACCTGAAAGTGATCCGCGCCTATCAGCGAGTCTATCTGATTACGCCTCATACCAGCTACGCCGATGACGCACTGATGACGATTGCGCATCTTTACGAAGCAATTCACAACTACGATGATGCAACTCGCACCTTGACTTTTCTGATTCGGGAGTATCCCGGCACACCGTTCAAAGATACAGCGGAAAAAGACCTCAATCGCCTCAGGGGTGCGCCGTTGCAGAAGACCATCGCTGTGGATAATCTTCGCTACTGGGAAGCGCAGAATTCTGTACGGGTTGTAGTCGATCTCGGTGGCGAGATTCATTTCAACCAGGGCGAGGTCAAGGGTCCCGATCGTGTATTCATCGACATCTTCCCGGCCAGGTTGAATACCGCTCTGAACGGAAAACAATGGCCCATCAAATCTGGACTGCTGCAGCAGATTCGTGTTGGGCAGTACGAACCATTGACCGTGCGGGTTGTGCTCGATGTTGGAACAATCGACCGGGTGACTAGTTTTACACTGCGCGATCCAGACCGGTTGATTATTGATATCCTCGGCAAAGAAGTCGTGGCGGATGCCTCTCCCTCTGAGACAGGCCGTCCCGACAGGGAACCGCCTGAGGTTCTCGTTCCAACGACAGAACCGGCAAAGCCGACGATCGCCATAAAAGCTCCGGACAAACCGGCCGATCCGGGACCCTCACCCGCTGCTTCGCAGCGGCCTCTCCCAGAGGGAGAGGCGAAACCGATCACACCAGCCAAGCCGCCGAATGCCGGCCGGAGTTCGCTGGTTCGAAGTCTCGGCCTGAAACTCTCCCGAGTCGTCATCGATGCTGGACATGGAGGATATGACACCGGCAGCGTCGGACCCGCAGGTTATACGGAAAAGGAGCTAGTGCTCGACGTCGCCGAGCGGCTCCGGGATCTCGTCCACATGGAGTTAAGCGCTGAAGTCGTGATGACTCGCAGCGACGATACTTTCATTCCACTGGAAAACCGTACGGCCATTGCGAATCAACAGGAAGCGGACCTTTTCATCTCCATCCATGCAAACTCGAGCCGAATGCGGGCTGCTCGGGGCGTTGAAACATACTTTCTGAACTTTACGTCGTCGCGCGAGGCGTTGGAAACCGCCTCTCGCGAGAACGCGGCATCCGAACGATCGATTCACGAGCTTCAAGATCTCGTAAAGAGGATTATGCTGCGCGACAAGATCGACGAATCGCGTGAGTTGGCGCGCTATATCCAGCACGCCATGGCCGCCCGGAAAGGAGCAGGCACTAACCGCGGCGTGAAACAGGCGCCATTTTTGGTACTGATTGGCGCAAATATGCCATCGATTCTGGCCGAGATCTGTTTCATCAGCAATCCTCAAGAAGAGAGAGTTGTCAAGACCGCAGCGAACCGCCAAGCGATTGCCGAGGCTCTGTTTGAAGGTGTAAGATCGTATGCGGAGTCTCTTAGCGGCACGAAAACCGCCGGAACTCAGGACAAAATCAACTAGAGGTAATTCGGGGATTCCGGGGACGCACCCCGAACTCTGAAGTTCAAGAACTCGGGGTGCGTCCCCGGAATCCCCGAATTACCTCCAATCTCAGTTAAATTAAAATGTCAACAAGATGGTTCTCGAGCACGCTGTTGGCGTTCGTGACAGCAGCAGCTTTGCAGGGCCAGTCGCGGGAATCCATCCTTAAGTCGGTTACAGAAACTTCGAGATGGTCCCCAGCCGATAAGCCCACCCAATACGACGAGAAAAACATCGAAACGATTGCAGGAAAGCGCGCCGCCACGCTCAGGCGTTATGGCTTCGTGGGTACGACTACCCAAAACTGGAAGGCACCAGACGCCAACGTCCGCGTCATCTTATATGAGATGGCGGATGCGAGCGCTGCCTATGGTCTATTCACCCTGGAACGTGCGGCCGCACAGCCTGGTCCTACGTCAGTTCCTGTTGGTACGGAAGGCTTCCGAGCCGGTAATCGAGTCGTGTTTTGGCAATCGAAATATCTGGTCATACTGGAGGGGCTCCCAGCTTCCGCTGTTGAGTTCGCGCGCATTATCGGAGAACGCATTTTAGGGCGTTCACGAAAGCCACCCGTTTCCCAACATCTTCCGCCGGAAAATCTAATTCAAGGAACGGACAGATATGTTGTAGATGAGGCGAGCGTTGGGCGAGAGCTTGGGCTGGATCCGGGGGCGCTAGGTTTCGACGATAGCGTCGAAATAGCGACCGCGGACTATCGCGTCAGCGAAGAGACGGCTCACCTTGTGCTCTTGATGTATCCCACACAGCAGGTTGCGAAAAAATACGAAGATCAGTGGGCCAGCACTTCCAACGATGCGCCGGCATTTCGAAAGCGCGTCGGTCCCTTGATCGCGCTGGTTCGGGGTTTGCGGGATCCTACAATCGCGAAATCCATTTTGGATGGTGTAAATTACGAGTCCCAAGTGACTTGGGATCAACCTCGCCCGGACCTTTCGCTGCGGCAAGTTATCCTGACGATCTTCACCTTCATCGGCATCGCGCTGTTATTTACCCTCATTGCGGGCTTTAGTTTCGGAGGGTTGCGCCTTTTCGTGAAGGCGCGATACCCAAACCGGGTTTTCGACCGTCCGGAAGACATGGAAATTATCCAACTCAAACTAACACAAGGAGTTACCCGCAAGGAACTTAGCCGGTAAAATTGCCCGTGGCCCCCAACCTCAACTAAACACAGCCATCTGAGCAGCTTAAAAAAGGTCGAAAATAATTCGTTGACAAGGGGTACCCCCCTCTTTAAATTAACTGCATTGGAGCTTTGGAACCTCGTTTTGACGAGGGTTCCGATTCTTTTTCTCTTTTCAACTATTGCTCACCCGGCAGGGTGAGCATTTTTTTGCCGGCGTAGCTCAGTTGGTAGAGCAGCTGATTCGTAATCAGCAGGTCAGCGGTTCAAGTCCGCTCGCCGGCTTTCTGTAGAAAGCCCTTCGCAGAGCCGTGAACCCTGGAAGACCCGCCGCCGAACAATTTCTCTGCAGTGAACCCGCTTCCAGAGGATGTCAACCAGTACAGCGCGCGGCTGGACCATCGCTTCAGCGGAACCAACAGTTTATTCGGACGTTACGCTCACACACAGGACTCGTTGCTGGTACCCTGCGCAAGCAACAATCAGACTTCGTGTGTGCCTGGTTTCGGGCACAACGATGTCACCCGCGCTCATTCTCTTTCGCTGAACGACACACATGTCTTTTCACCGAAACTTGTCATGGAGGCCCGCGCGGGATTCAACCGCCAACTGCAATCGCGCATCGCCTTGGACTCCGGCAAAAGTGATATCTCCTCTCAATTAGGTATTCCCGCCTCACATGATCCGAAGGATTTCGGCCACCCGATGATCGTAATAACAGGTTTCGGCACCATTGGTGACCGCGGCTATCAGAAGCGGGCCGGTACGACGGGACAGATTGCAGCCAGCCTGAACTATACGCCGACATCCCATTCCATTCGCGCAGGTGTGGATCTACGGAGGATTCGATTTTATGCGGGTTCCAACGTGCGCGAAACGATCAATTTCGGCGGAATCTGGGCCGGCAATGCGTTTGCAGATTTCTTGCTCGGCCTGCCCAGCCGGACGACTCGGGATCCAACGGACAGTCTTCGATACCACAGCGTGAATTCTTATGACTGGTCCGTGCAGGATGACTATGTTGTCTCGGGACAGCTCACACTGAACCTGGGTTTACGATATGAATACAACACACCCGACGTGGAGAAGCAAAACCGTTTGGCTCAACTTAATATTCAGACGATGCGATATGAGATCGCCGGTGAGAGCGGAGCATCACGGGCTTTATATAGACCAGACAAAAACAACTTTGCGCCAAGGTTTGGTTTTGCATTGAGACCCGATGGCACTGGGCAAATGGTGGTCCGCGGAGGATACGGAATCTTTTACGATCTGCCGATCATTGGTAATAACTTGTTCTTTGTCCGGACCGGCCCTCCATTTCAACAGCCGCAGACTTTTGAGGCAGGGATTCTCCCGGCAGACTTGACGCTTTCCGACCCGTTTCCCTCGGCCCGGCTGTCGGCTCCACCAGTTTTTGATGCTCCTTCTATCGCTCCGAATCTTCGCGATGCGTACATCCAGGATTGGAATCTGGGTTATCAACGGCAGCTTCCAGAAAACATGCTCTTCGAGGTGAGCTACATTGGGAGTAAGGGGACAAGGCTGGTCCGAACCGTAGATGTCAATCAAGCCTATCCTGTAGCAGGATTCCTCCAACCTGAAGTCCAGCCGCGGCGTCCCCTGCCCGCGTTCGGCTCCGTGGCCGTTCTTCAAAGTTCGGGAAGCTCCATTTATCACGGTCTGCTCGGCCGATTACAGCGGCGGTTCGGGGCCGGGTTGTCTTTTCTGGGCTCGTACACGTACGGACATGCGATTGATGACTCCACCAGCGGCAATGTTGCCCAAGATGCGCGCAACTTGAAAATGGACCGCGGCAGTTCGGATTTCGACGCACGGCAGCGATTTGTTCTCAGCTATATTTGCGAATTGCCGTTTGGCCGTGGTAAAGCCTTTGGAACGAACTGGGGAAGCACGCTCCAAAAGCTGCTGGGCGGTTGGGAAATTTCGGGGATCGCTACTTTCCAATCCGGTCGGCCCATATTTATTCAACTGAGCCCGTCGAACCAGAATAGCAATACCGGATCGACTCGTGATCGGCCGAATATTGCTTACATCGTTGACTACAATATTGTGCATACCACGGCTGACCCGGTAATCGCGCACCGGAAAGACAAAACGGTCTATCTGAATCCGGCAGCATTTGCTATCCCGACGCGAGGAACATTTGGAAATGCATTATTTCGACGGCCCTGGAACGAACAATTGGGATTTAATGTTGGCAAAAAACTTTCGGAGGGAAGGCTTGAATGTCCAGTTCAGGACGGAGTTCTTTAATGCTTTCAATCATCCGTCCTTCAACCAGCCAAACAGGTTTTTAGACGCCACTTCGTTTGGGACGATCACCAGCACGCTACTGGAGAACCGCCAAATTCAGTTCGGACTAAAGATCAATTACTAGGCGCTAACGCCGGTCGCAGCTTGCGGCTTCCGTCTCCAGGAGCTGCAATCGAGCCCCAGCCTGCGACGCTTTTCGGCTCGGAAATTCCATCACGTTACCGGATCCTGGTACCGCGAACCCGGGCGTGGCGCGTTCTTTCGAGAAATTCAGTTTGGTAGCCGATGGAGCGAGATCGATTTTAATGACATCGCCCAGACCGATCTGGCAGGTCGCGATCAAATTCGAAATCGGATAAACCAGATGCCGTTCAATGGCGCGTTTAAGATGACGTGCACCATATTTCAGGTCGGTACCTTCGCGGAGCAAAAAATCCTTTGCTTCTAACGTGCACCGGAAGATGAACTGCCTGTCCGGCTGTGATGCCATAATCCTGCTCTGGACGTCGTTCAGCTCGATGTCCAGAACCTGGCGGAGATTGATTTGGCTGAGCGTACGGAACACAACGACCTTGTCGATTCTGTTCATGAACTCAGGAGAAAACTTCCTCTTCGCTACGTCGATGGCCGTGTGGTACAGCTTTCGGTCAAGGTCCTCGAGGTTCGCCTCATCTTGCCGGACGCCTGAGGTGAAACCGATGCCGCCCGACAGCAATTCACACATTTCAGCCGCGCCAAGATTGGAAGTCATAAAAATGACACAGCGGGACAAATCGACTTTACGGTTGTCGCCGAGTGTCAGAGTCGCCTTATCCAAAATTCCCAACAAGAGCTGCCACAGAGCGTCGTTTGCTTTTTCGATTTCGTCAAAGAGGATAAAGCTAAAGCGAGATCGCTCGGTCTGATATTGATCAATGGCTTCCTGCGTTAGCAAAGGCGGTGTTTCGCGATGTCCGAGATAACCCGGGGGCGAACCGATCAACTTCGCGATCTCGTGGCTGTGCTGAAACTCCGCGCAGTCGATCTTGATGAAGGCGCGTGGACTGCCAAAAAGGATTTCAGCGGAAGCCTCTACAATGCGCGTCTTGCCGGACCCAGTCGGGCCCAGAAACAGAAGATTACCGATCGGGCGGTTCGGCATGGCCATTCCCGCCAGATAAATCTGATACATGTTGACGATTCGGCGCACGGCGCGATCCTGCCCAACGATCTTGCCCAACAGTCGGCGTTCAAAGTCGAGGACTTCAGCACTTCTCACCTCGGGATCGAGGAGTACTTCTTCAGAGATATATGGTTTCACCATTGCTTTGTACCTCGTGCCCCTCCGGGCCTTGCCAGGATAGCCATCTGAATCAGCTTCCGGTAGTTAGTGTGCAAATCGTCTGCCAATCGTGATCCTGTCTCAACTCTTTGACGTCAGTTCCTTGTTTTCGGTGGAATTGCCGTTCTCATAAGGTCTTATCGGCCGTGGGACTTAGGTGCTTTATGGGACTTACGTGCTCTAGCGGCGGGACCGGACCTGTTCGATCGTCTGGGCGTAAAGATCCTCGTATTGCAATACAATCTTGCTTGCGGAGAAATGGCGCGTCGCGCGCTCTCGCGCAGCTTTTCCTAAATGGTGGCGAACTTCTGGGTTATTTAGGACGGAGAGACAGCCTTCGGCCATCGCCTGAACGTCGCCCACCTCGTATAAATACCCGTCGATGCCATCCCGGACGACCTCTGGAACTCCGCCGACGCGTGTAGCAATAACAGGGACCTCGCATGCCATCGCTTCGAGGGCGACAAGGCCAAACGATTCCAATTCGCTTGGCAGCAAAAGGACGTCAGAAATGGCCAAAAGTTCGCTCATATCATTTTGCTTGCCTACGAACAGGACATCCTGGGCAACTCCATGAGTGTTGGCGAGCCACTCCGCTTTCGGCCGTTCAGGGCCATCGCCGACCATCAGCAGGCGCGCCTTCCGGTTTTTCCGGACGAGCGCGAAGACTCCAACGACGTCCTCGACACGCTTGACGGGACGGAAATTTGAAATGTGCGTCAAAATTCCCTCATCGTCCTGTGCAAATCTTCTTCGAGCAGTCCGATCCAACGAGCGGCCGTACACATTGCAGTCGACGAAGTTGGGAACAACAAGGATGGGCCGGAGGATTTGAAATTCCTGCATTGTGCGCTGTCTGAGGTACTCCGACACTGCCGTAACGGCGTCGCTCTGCTCGATGCCAAAGCGGGTGATGGGAAGATATGAGCGGTCGTTGCCGACCAGTGTAATGTCGGTACCATGCAATGTCGTAACAAAGGGAACGACGCGGTCGCGCAACATCATCTTCGCCAGATAGGCACTGATCGAATGCGGGATCGCATAGTGAACATGAAGAATATCCAGATCAAAGCGGCTCATCACTTCTGCCATCTTCGTCGCCAGAACCAGATCGTAGGGGGGATATTCGAATAACGGATAAGTCAGAACTTCGACTTCGTGAAAATAAACTCGGTCTTTCATCGTCAGACGGATCGGAAGGGCATAACTGATGAAATGGACATCGTGGCCGCGGTTGGCCAGTTCCTTACCCAATTCCGTAGCCACCACACCGCTTCCGCCGTAAGTGGGATAGCAGGTAATTCCGATCTTCATATCTCGACCACCTGATGCGCCCTGGAATCCAAACTCAATGTTTCTTCGAGGCGAGGCAGAAAGGCGAGACCATAACGGACCAGAAACGACGTGATGTTGAGTACCCGTTCCTGGAGTTTCTTCTCAGGAAATAGCGAATTGCCGATGGTTTCCAAATGTCTCTCGAGCGTCTCGTTCCGGCGCGCCTCTGCGTTGACAAACTTCGTTCGAAGCGTCTCCACCTGGTGCAATATTTTCTGGCGGGCCGTATCGAGTGCTCCTGCCAATGTCGAATCCACGGCATCCAAAGCCGGCCGAAGGGATTCCAACTCTGAGACCATGCGGTCTCGCGAGCGATCAAAAATGTCGACGGCTTGAACTGTTCGGACCGCTTGCCGCCGCATGAAATCGCGGCCGCGAAAAACGTCCGTGAATTCCATGTTGTACTTTTTCAGCGCACGGGCTACTCGCGGTTCGAGTATTGTCGCGCTTATACGTGGCACAACCGGCGGCACTGCCCGGCCCAACACCTCGTAAACGGCCGCAGCCTGTCCGAAGTACGCGATCTCGGCTGGGCCTCCCACGTAGGCCGCGGTTGGAAATATGGCGTCCTGCATTGCAGGGCGCACCAGCACATTCGGGCTCAGCCATAGATCCGTGCTGAGTTCTTCCGGACGGACCGGTTGCCGGGACGTGCCGCGATATGCAAAAAAGCCGCTGAAATCCTCGTCGATTTTTACTTGCTCATGGTAGCCGGCTTTCGATAAATCCCGGTTTCGCGCGAGCAGCGCCGATCGAACGGCTGAGTTTTGCCGGACGACCTGATGAAGAGTCCCCGTCGCAAGTTTGCGAAGTTCGGTGTCGAGCGGATTGACAAGAATCAGATGGGAGCCTTCGAACAGCTTGGCCAGCAATCGGGCAAAAGCATCGACCGGAGACACTCCTGGTTTGTAGGACGTCATCAACAGATCGCGGACTTCGGGTTGAAATTCCGATTCCGGCAACTTAGTCAAGCAATTGGAAATCGCGTCCACCACGTCGTCGCCCAAGGCAAGCCAAGCCGAAGGGCGGGATTCAGGATTCGAAAGATCCACACGGACCTGCTGCACGGCGGAATCTCTGTCGAGTACAGCGGCCCACTCGATCTCTTGATAATCGTGATCTTCTGCGGCAATCCAAAAGACGGGAACGGCTGTGACTCCGCGATCGCCCAGAGCCCGAGCCAGTTTTATTGCCGTGATCGCCTTGAGGATCGTGTAGTTCGGGCCAGTGAAGAGTCCCGGCTGTTGACCGCAAATGACCGCCACAGCCCCTGCCCTCAGCTTCTCCACAGATGACGGACTTGCGCCCCATTGTCGTTGTTGCGCGTCTAGCACCGTACACAATGTTTCACGATGCGCCCGGTCCAGAGCCGGACGCTGCCGCGCAAAAGATACGACGGCTTCTAACGAATAATCCTGCCGGTAGAATTCGCGGACACGGCTCAAGTCGTTAATGTAATCAAGGAAGAGAGCCGACATTGAGGGCAGGCTCCCGAAGGGAATCCGCATCATGAAAGTTCGGCTAGCTCGTTATTCATCCTTCGGAAGATCTGCGCCAGATCGTCATGGTCGGCGGGTTTCAACGGAAGAAGAGGACGTCTCGGGACGCCCGCCTGGAATCCCTCCAGTTCCATCGCGGCTTTCAGCCCGGCAATACTATACCGTTCCGTTACGGCTCCCGCAGGGGGCGCGATGATGCGCTGAATCACTCCCGCTTTTTTGTAATCGCCGGCGGCAAACGCTCGATACAGCGACAGCGCCGCCTTAGGCGCGGCGCAAGCGATCGCAACAATGCCTCCGCGCGCTCCAGCAGCCATAGCCGGGAAAAGAGTAGGAGCGGCTCCGGCCAGGACCGGAAATTTGTCCGTATTCCAGACAACCTCGGAAATCAACTTCACATCACCCGAACTGTCCTTCAGGCCACGAATGTTGGGATGTTTAGCAAGCTCGATCACTAATCGTGATTGCAATGGAACGCCGGTAAAAACAGGGACGTTGTAGATAATAACCGGGACTGGGGAAGCTTCTGCGACGGCCGTATAGTGCTTTAGATAAACATCAAAGGTCATCTGACTCTTGAAATAGAACGGATTTTTCACGAGCACCGCATCAACTCCGCGCTCGGCCGCCTGCTTCGTGAGTTCAATCGTCGCACGCGTCGATTCCACGCCTGTGCCCGCCAGCAACATCATCGAAGACGGAACGCGTTTACGGGCAGCTTCGATGAGCTTTAATTTCTCGGAGTGTTCCAGGTATACCGACTCGCCATTGGAGCCGAGCACAAGATAACCTTCGATCCCGGCCTTCAAGTATTCCTCGATGTTCCGCTCGAAAGCATCATAACGAACCAAGCCGGTCTCGTCGAACGGTGTCACCATTGGTGGGATGATTCCTCTAAGGTCTAACAACACGTTGTTCCATCCTCTCTTATAAAATCGTCAGAACTGAACGATTATAGATGCAACTGTAGCGGCGGTCATAGGAGCTGTGAAAAAATGCCAGAATATGTCGGAGCGGGTTTATTCCCCTCCTTGCGGTGATGCAAGGAGGGGAATAAACGCACCAGCGTGATTTATTCACATCTTCATCGATTGCCGCTACAGTTGGATGGAAGCCAGCACCTCAACCCATTGGCCGGTGCGCGCCTGAACATCCGCCGAATTCAGCAAGTCGCGAATGACGGCAATCGTGTGAGCTCCAGCTTTCAGCACTTCCGTCGCGTTTTCCAGCCGGATTCCCCCAATCGCGACGATTGGCTTGTAAACGACTTTGGAAATTTCCTGGAGACCGCCGAGACCGACAACAGGATCGGGGTTTTCCTTCGTCGAAGTCGGAAAAATTGGGCCAACGGCTATGTAGTCAACAGGCAATTTATCGGCTTCGACTGCCTGCTGCATATTATGTGTTGAAAACCCAACGATCGCGTCGGGACCTAAAATCGATCGGACGGCAGCTGGCGGCAAGTCCTTTTGTCCCACGTGCGCGCCTGCAGCACCGGCTATACGTGCGATGTCAACGCGGTCGTTAACGATCACGCGGACATCCGAAGGTGCGAATGCGATGACCCGGTCGACTGTGTGGAGCAGCTCACGCGAGCTGGCATTCTTGTCTCGGAGCTGGATGAGACGCGCGCCACCAGCTATCAGCGATGCCGCAAGCTGCACCGGATCACCGAAGGACGCGTCCGCGATCGCATACAGACGCGGAAGAGCGTTCATGCCATTTCAACAGCGCGGGCGCGATTGTCTTGTAGATGGTCGAGAAATTTCGTGTAAATCTTGCCGCTACGAAATTCGGCATTACGGAGGATCTGGCGGTGTAAGGGAATGGTGGTCTTCACACCTTCGAGGACAAACATATCCAGCGCACGATCCATGCGCCTTATGGCTTCGTCCCGGTCAAATCCATGCACGACGAGCTTGGCAATTAAGGAATCGTAATAGGGAGGAATAACGTACTCGGCATAGGCAGCCGTGTCGATGCGGACTCCTGGTCCACCAGGCGCGTGCCAGCTTGTAATCTTACCTGGCGAAGGCGTGTGCGTGACAGGATCTTCGGCGTTGATGCGGCATTCGAGTGCGTGCCCACGGAAATGAATGTCATTCTGCCGGTGCGGCAACTTTTCACCGGCCGCGATGAGAATTTGGTCTCGCACCAGATCGATCCCTGTGACCAGCTCAGTCACAGGATGTTCAACCTGGATGCGGGTATTCATTTCCATGAAGTAAAAGTTGTTTCTCTCGTCGACGAGGAACTCGAGCGTACCCACGTTCCAGTACCCGATATCGGTCATTGCCCGTACAACACTGCTGCCGATGTCTTCCCGAAGTTTCGAACTCATTATGACGGCCGGGGCTTCTTCAATTAGTTTCTGATGCCGGCGTTGAATCGAGCATTCACGTTCACCCAGATGAATGACATTTCCGTATTCGTCGGCCATGATTTGGAACTCGATGTGGCGTGCCCGATCGATAAATTTCTCAATGTAGCAGTACGGAACAGCAAACGCGCTTGCCGCCTCGGCCTGCGCCGTTTTCAGCGCAGTGAGTAATTCCCCACGATTTTGGACCACTCGCATACCGCGGCCGCCTCCTCCTGCCACGGCTTTGATAATAACGGGATAGCCGATTGCTTCCGCTGTCGCAACGGCTTCCTTTTCCGTGTGAATCGCATCGGAGCTGCCGGGAAGCACCGGCAACCCAAGCCGGTCCATTTCGCAGCGCGCACGAACCTTATTACCCATCAGCCGAATTGATTCCGATGACGGCCCGATGAACTTGACGCGGCTGGATTCGCACACTTCCGCAAAGTATGCGCTTTCGGATAGAAATCCATATCCAGGATGAATCGCATCCGCATCCGAGACTTCAGCCGCGCTGATCACGCTGGGAACATTCAAGTAGCTGTCGGTACTCTTCGCAGGGCCAATACATATCGCCTCATCAGCGAACCGAACGTGAAGCGCGTGCCGGTCGGCTTCGGAAAAAATGGCGACGGTCTTGATGCCCAGCTCTTTACATGAAAGGATGATCCTGAGGGCTATTTCCCCGCGATTTGCGACGAGTATTTTCTTGAACATATTTATCGCGGGCGAATGGCGAAAAGTTTTTCGCCATATTCAACAGGTTGGCCATCTTCCACGAGAATGCTCACGACTTCGCCAGCCGCGTCGGATTCGATCTCGTTCATCAATTTCATGGCCTCGATTATGCAGACCACGCTTCCCTTGTCCACGAAATCGCCTACCGAGACGAACGGCTCCGAGCTGGGCGAAGGCGCCTGGTAAAAAGTGCCCACGATCGGCGATTTAATGTAGAAAAGATCCTCCTCTTGTTGTGAAGCCGCCGGCGGTGGCGCAGACGTCAACTCGGCGGTCTCGGCTGCCGTCATCCCGCTTCGAACAGGCGCCTGAGCTCTCGGGGCCGCGTAGGTGGAGGACCGCTTAATCCGTAGTCGGACTCCCGATTTTTCCAATTCCAGCTCTTCGATTTCTTCTTTGGACGTGACAAACTCGATGATCTCTTTCAGTTCCTTTAAATCCATAAAGGCAATCGGGCAGTATAGCAGAAGGGCATTCGCGGTCAGACGGGGGTCAATTCCCTATTTTCCGTTCAGCGTTTTCTGGACTTGAAAATAGGGAATTCACCCGTCTGACCCCGAATTTCCTATCTCCCGAGCGGCCTGCTTGAGCTCGTATCGTGCCCGTCCAATTTGATCCTGTGACCTCGATAGCAGAATCAAATAATGTTCCGGGGGAATACTCCGCGCGATCATCATCGATCGTTCGGAAACTACGACATTCTCGACGAGATTGCCGGCTCCTGAATCCTCCGAGGCGCTGCGCGCAATGTGCAGCAGCGTTATGTACTCGCCGACGATGGTCTCGATATCGAGATTGGGATCTTGGACCATGTGATCCACGACGCCTTGGGGACCGACAAGGATCACAGCCTGGATATCCGCTACATTTTTGCGCAGCTGTCCGAGGACCTTTTGAAATATGGCCTGTTTAGAATTCTCCAAATTCAGCGCTGCTGCGGCTGGGCGGGCGGTTGCTCTCCCCCCGGCGTCAGGACCGAAATCGCTTCCAGCGGTTTGATCCTCGGCGTGATAAAGAAGAGAAGCTCGCTCGTTGTCTTAACCGTTGCTGTCTCCTTGAACAGAGTTCCAATCAAGGGAAGATTGCCCAAACCGGGAACTTGCTTCACGTTAACTGAATCCGTGTCGACGAGAATTCCTCCGATGACCGCTGTTCCACCGTCGGGTATGAGCACTTGAGTCGTTGCCGATTGAGTCGAGACCGATGGTATGCCTCCCACGGCTTTCGCAAAATCGGGCTGGCTGTTCGTAATGGCGGCCCTCAACAAAATCGTACCGGCTTCGGTGATCTGCGGCGTCACCGTAAGGTTTAACGTGAAGCTGGTGAACTGAACCGTGATCGTATTATTCACGTTCGTCTGAACAGGAATCTGCGTACCTTGCTGGATCGTAGCTGGGACATTATTTTGCGTCGTCACGCGCGGACGCGAAATGAGTCTTGCCGTTCCCCGCGACTCAAAAACCGAGATGATCTCATCCAAAAGGACGTCACCACCCGGCTGAATCAAGAAGGACAATCCAGCCTTGCCGGCCGCCGCGAAATCGGATATCAGCGGAAGGCCGGAGCCCGTGGCCACACGGGGAGGCGGGTTCCGCGCAAAACCACTGGACGTGTTGGGAAGACCGGTAAGAACGTTGCCGGTGCGATTGCCGATGAGTAACCCAAGCTGGTTGCCGATATCTCTCGAGAACGATTTGTTAGCCTGAAGTAAACGCGCTTCAATTTCGACTTGCTGCGCGGGCGTGTCCAGAAACTTCACCATCGACTCGATATTCGTGAATTGTGAAGAAATATCCGTGACAATCAGCGCATTCCGCCGCTCATCGGTGATAATGTTGCCGCGCGGCGACAACAATCCCTTCAGGGTGGCACTCACGATGTCGCCCTTGGTGTAGTTCAGCAGGAAAGTCCGGGTGACCAGTGGTGCCGCCAGGTCTTGTGCGTCGCGTAATGCTTTTTGGGCGGTTTGTTCCGCCTGCAACGTTGCATTCGTTGCTATGCGTAACACGTTACCCTGGAGCTGCGCTCCAAAGTTGTAATTCTTCAAAACGACGTCGAGGGCCTGATCCCAGGGTACATCCGTCAACTTCAACGTCACTGTACCCCCGACGTTCGGGTCCAGTACAACGTTGAGGCCGCTGATCTCGGAAATCAGTCTGAAAAAGTCTTTGACGTCGTAATCCCTCAGATCGAGCGAGATGATTTCGCCAGAATATTGCGGCGTCGGAGTTGGCGTGGTGGACGGCAGTTGCGGCGGCGTCTGCGGCACAAGGGTGACCTGCGATTCCGACCGGGCGGCTGCATTTTCGGCCGCCGCGTTCACGGGAGAACTGCCAGAAGCTCTAGCAATGGCCGCAGCAGCCTCGACTGCCAGTTCCGCCGGCCGGGCTGGAGTGCCCGCAACGGTTATTGCTGAGGCGGGATTCCGTACGATTGCTGGACTCTCCACTGTCTCGTTAACGGCCGTGGTTTCCAACGGCGACGCCACCACAGGGCCCGCAACCTGATTTGGCGGCGCGTGCGCGTCCTGGCCAAAAAGAATACGAACGTTTCCACCCCCATCGTTGATGACGCGGTAATCGGCGTCACCGGCGAGGTCGAACACAATGCGGGTTGCCCTTCGCGTCTCGTCGCTAAAAAAAGATGTGCGAACGCGCTGGACGCCTGCGGCGTCGATTTTCTTTTCCTTGAAGCTGATAGTGTTCTGAATTCCGTGAAAATCCACGACGAGCCGGCGAGGGTGGTCTAGGACAAAGTGCGTGTATTTGGTTTCATCACTGGCGGTGATCTTGACTTCAAGAGATTCGCCGTTGCTGTTGAAGGAAACATCCTTCACAATGACGGAGTCTTTCGAAGCTGCTCCGTTGACGGCCAGAGTCGAGATCAGTAAAAGCACCCCAACCGAAGCGAACTTTCCGGAATCAACTCTCATTTCTGTTCTCCTGGCGTAGGCCGCACCTTCCGCTCGATTTCCCGGGGAGCGTTCGGATCAGCAGGGGGAACGGTCAGAACAAACGCTACAGCGTCTAACTTGATGCTTTTAACGACAGCGTCGCAAAGCGCATCACCTACTCGAGCAAAATATGTCTTGCCTCCCGGCCCACCAATAATCACGATTGTCATCGAAGGATCCCTGGCGGTCACTACACCGGCAATCGTTGTCTGCGACAACATGATGCCCTTCAACCCTTGGGGCTGCAGACACATGGGAACAGCCACTGGAGGCCTTCCGGCAACACCAGGGGGAGTAACCGGTTTCGGAATCGGGTTGACGAAAGGATCACGGCGTCCGCGCGAGGCGTAACGATAATTCTTGGGCACTGCAAGCACAGGGAGAGGTTCCTCCGGGGGCTTCTGAGTAGGTGCCTCCGAGGGCTTCTGAGGTTGAGCCTGAGGAAATGCCATAGAACTCAGAGCCAGAATGACTATCGAAGTCAGGATCAATATTTTTTTACACATCACTTCACCGCACTGGCGGAGGTGCAGTCGATGCAATTGCTTCCTCTTTGTAAACGAACGTCGTTGCGACATAAGTCGCGCCGATACTCGCGGTGGCGGCCTGTTCGCCCTCTGCCGCTCTGACGTTCATCCTCAACCCGGCAATATTCACAATGCGCGGCAATTGGCGGATTTTGTCTAAAAAGATACCAACGTTGTGGAACGTACCAATGATTTCCATATCGATCGGCCATTCGGTGTAGACTTCGTGATCAATCGTCGGCCGCGGCGTCACCCGCATGATCCGCAAGGCCGAGGTGGTTGCCTGTTGCTGGACGGCCCGGAAAATCTGGTCGGTTTCCTTTTCCAGCGGCAAAACCAACTTGAGCATGTCCAGTCTCTTTTGAAGTTCCAAGGCCTGCTTTTTGATCTCGGCCAATTGCTTCTGCTGCAGCAAACTTTTGGCAATGGTCCTGTGCAAGTCATCAAGGGTGCTCATGCGGGTCTGAATGTCAGCCTCAATCGGCTTCAGATACTGATACCAAAAAAGCGCCATCAGACCGCCGCAAACACCGGCAACCAGAAGCACCTGGTAGTACCACTTCAGCTTTGCCAGATCCTTAAAGTCGAAGGCCATATTAATTTCCTCCCGCTGCGGCTGGTTGTCCTGCGGGTGCCGCCGTCCGGGGAGGCGAGAATTCGGCCTTCAGGGCAAACACAAAATTGCCGGCACTGTCTTGCGCGTTGGAGACATCGATATTCTTGAAATAGCCGGTCGCAGTCAGATTCGTATAGAAATCGGCAATAGCGTTCAACGACGTACCCACACCACTCATCGTGAGGATCGCGTTGTTTAGATCAAGATTGGATAACCAAACGAACTGGGTCCGTTGGACCGCCTCGCTCAATTGATCCAGGGCCATGACCGGGCTCACCTGGTTCCGTTGGAGGCCCTCGATGACTTTCACCCGGTTTTCGAGGGTTTTTTTCCGGGCTTCGTAAATCTGGTCCTGCTTGATGACATTGTCCAGAGCAGCCTTCTGGGCCTGGGCCTGTTGGATCTGGTTATCCAAATCAGTAACCTCGTTGGTCAAGATCGAGTACCACGAGTAGCCATAAGCCGCGAACCCGAACGCGACGGCCAAGAGAATAACGGGCGTGTAATTTTTGGGCGAAACAAACTTGGCGGCGGATTTTGGCTGCTTATGCCCCCTCAGATTGACTTTAATCATTAATCAAACCCCCTCAATGCCAAACCCACGGCGACGGTAAGCGCCGGTCCGAGCGATGTGACTTTTCCCAGATTCACTTTTGGACCTATAGCGATGGCTTTAAACGGATCCAAAATTTCGGTGGGGTATCCAAACGTCGCCTGAATTTTTTCAGCGAGCCCCGGCATGCGGCAGGTGCCTCCGCTAAGCAGAACCCGGCTGATCGTTTCGGATGGATAGGTCTCCCGGAAGAAATCGAACGTCTTCTGTACCTCCATGATGAGCATTTCCGTGATCGATTCCAACAGCGGCTGAACCATCTCGGTCTCGGAACCGCCCGTCCTTCCGAGTTTCAAATCTTCCGCTTCCTGAAAACTGAGTTGCAACTCCTTCTGGAGAATATCTGTGTACTGATTGCCACCCACGGAAACATCACGAATGAACAGCGGCATGCCCCCCTTGGTAATATTGATATTCATAAGGGACGCGCCAATGTTCAACAGCGCGACCGCCGCGTCAGGATCGACCCTGTAATTGGCTTCAAACGCGTTCTGAAGCGCGAAAGCATCGATATCGACAATCTCCGGCGTTCGTCCGGCGAGCGTGATCACGTTGGTGTGATTCTGGATCTTGTCCTTCTTAGCCGCCACCAGCACAACTTCCATCCCGAAGTCTTCGGTAGCCATGGTAGGACCGACGATCTGATAATCGAGATTGACTTCGGAAATATCAAAAGGAATGTACTGCTCCGCATCAATCTGAATGGACGCTTCCACTTCCTCCGCCGTCGTTGCGGGAATCACCACGCGCTTCACAATTACGGAATGGCCGGAGACACCTGTGGCAACACCTTTCGGTTTGAATTTCGCCCCCACAAAGCTCTTCTTAATAGTTTCAGCGATGGGCAGGAAGTCCATAATGGCGCCATCGACGACGGCGTCAGGAGATATCGACTCGTAGGCAAAGCCGGAAAGCTGGAAGTTTTTCTTGATTTTGATCAATTCCACCGCTTTCAATGAACTTGAACCGATATCCAATCCAACCAGCGGCTTAGTCTTGTTAAAAAGTGCCATAGTTCGATACTCTCCCGACGCTAGCCCTTCACTGTGTTCTTCACGGGGCGTTTCGGTTTCGAGTCAACGACCAACGTGTGCTCGCTCTTCCTCTCCATCCACCGGTCCAGCAAATCCTTTTTGAATCGCCAGCGATTGCCCAGCTTGAAGGCGGGGATTTTGCTTTCGCCCAGATACTTGTACAGGGTGTCCGGGGAAATCCCGAGGTATTGCGATGCCTCGCGCAGGTTCATGACTTCTTTAACTCGTTCCATGCTCCAACCTGTCTATTTTGGCTAATTGGCAGGGTTTGTCGGGCTTTCCTCCACGTCTATTCCCTGTTTTCTGGAATACGAGGCTAACAGTCCTGACATGCCTATACAAGAGAATTTTTTTCTGAGGGACCTAAACTGTCCAGGGGCTGTTGTAGGGAGGTCGGCCGTATTTCTTCAACACAATCTAAATCGCTTTCCCGAGGATACGCATCACAGCCTGATTGAATATCATGGGGTCCTGAAGTTCGGAACCTTCCGCCAATAATGCATATCCGTAGAGTACCTCGGCGAAATCATCGAGCATGGCGTCATCCCCGCGGTCACGCATCTTCGCGATGATTTCGTGATTGGCGTTGAGCTCCATGATTCGTTTTTGCTGGGTCGTTTCGCTCTTGACCTGCATCAAAAGTCTTTCCAGATGCGGACTCGCTTCGCCCTCCGCTACGACCAGGCATGCCGGCGAGGATGTCAGGCGGCTGGAGAGGCGCACCTCTTTCACGCGGTCCTCCAGTTTCTTCAGCAGAGCCGAGGTTAGTTTGGAAAATTCGCGCTCCTTCTCTTTCAGGTTTTGTTCTTCACCCAGATCCGCTACGCCCTTCCCAACGGACTTCAACTTCTTCCCCTCAAACTCCGGCAACGACTGCACCAATATTTCGTCAACAGGGTCGACCAGGAAGAGCACCTCATAATGCTTCTCCCGGAACGCTTCCAGGTGAGGAGAATTCTCGATCGCGCGTCGCGAAGGTCCGGTTAAAAAATAGATCGCGCTCTGACCGGTATTCATTCTCGCGACGTAGTCTTTCAGGGTTGTCAACTTTTTGGAATCATTGGACGACTCAAAAAGATAAAGGCCCGTGAGCTTTTCCTTGTTCTCGAAGTCCATAATTCCTTCCTTGAGCACCCGGCCAAATTGTGTCCACAGGCGAATGTAGCCCTCATTCTCGTTCTTCTGCATTTCTTCCAGCGATTCGAGCACCTTCTTCGTTAGCCACTTTCGAATTTGGATGACGTGCCGGTCTTCCTGTAGCCGCTGCCGGGAGACATTCAACGGCAGGTCTGCGGAATCGACCACACCGCGAAGGAAGCGGAAATAAGGCGGAAGCAGATCTTCACAGTGTTCCATGATCAGAACGCGGCGAACGTACAAATGAAGTCCGAATTTGCCCGTCGCATAGAACAAATCAAATGGCGCCTGTGAGGGAACGAACAGCAACGCCTGATATTCGGAACGGCCTTCGGCACGGAATGACCATGTCTTCATGGGCTCGTTCCAATCATGCGAGATATGTTTATAGAATTCTTTGTACTCGTCGTCTTTCACTTCTGAACGCGGCCGCGTCCAGATCGGCTTCATTGAATTTAAAGTTCTGTCGGGCTCTTTTGTATCGTGGGACTTGTAAATGATGGGATAGGCCACGAAATCGGAATAGCGCTTCACGATCTGTTCGATTACCCACTTTTCCGTGAAGTCGTCGACTTCCGCGTCTTCTTCGAATTTTTTGAGATGTAGTGTAATCGATGTGCCGCGCGTAAATTTGGAAGCTTCGGTAACAGTAAATGTTCCGTCACCGCTTGACTCCCACTGCACAGCCTTCTCTTCGCCAGCGCGCCTCGTCAGAAGTGTCACACGATCGGCGACCATGAATGCGGAATAGAATCCCACGCCGAATTGACCGATGAGAGTGGTCAACGTTTCCGATGGTTTATCTCGTAGACTTTCGAGCAACTCGCGAGTGCCGGATTTCGCGATGGTTCCGATATTGGCAACGACTTCCTCACGGCTCATGCCGATTCCGTTGTCGCTGATTGTCAGCGTTCTTGCTTTTGGGTCACCTTCAATCCAAATCTCGAGCTTCTCGTCCGGGCCAATCAATTCCGGACGGCTGAGCGCCTCGAAACGAAGCCGGTCGAGAGCATCCGAAGCGTTGGAGATGAGTTCCCTAAGAAAGATTTCCTTTTGCGTGTAAAGCGAATGAATCATCAGGTCCAGAACCTGACGGGCCTCGGCCTGGAACTGAAAAGTTTCCGTATTG
>Ga0209058_1000155_pt1 | contig 52464 bp, 52 predicted proteins | sample GraSoiAngelo_147_FD_185904 | JGI IMG/M metagenome (GOLD analysis project Ga0209058, IMG submission 185904) | Grasslands soil microbial communities from the Angelo Coastal Reserve, California, USA - 14_1009_05_40cm (SPAdes) (version 2) | ecosystem: Environmental > Terrestrial > Soil > Grasslands ... | reverse complement strand
CTCAAAACGCGAACTCTTCACTAGCATCGTCCAAGACAGGTCGAACAGGTGCCAGACAGCCCTCGCCTCGGGACAGGGCGGAGTCGACATAGAAGAAGTCACCCAGACAACACCCGAGAAAGTGATCAAGCATCCCCTCGACCCGATCTTCGGAATGCGCGCGTATGACTCACGCGACGTAGCCCTCAGGCTCGGATACAACGGCAACCAACTCAACCTCTTCTCAAACCTCCTGTCAAACCTGTATCGACTATCGGTCATGTACGACGCTGAGCTAGTCGAAAGCAACCCTGTAGTGGAAACCCAAGATGGAAAGTTCGTGACCGCCGACCTGCGAATAATCGTGGACGATAACAGCCTGTTTCGACAGCCAGAGTTTCAAGAACGCTCTCGCGAGGTGAGTTCGGAAGTCTCCCCGCTCGAGGCGAAGGCGCGAGAACAGGGTCTGGCTTTCGTGGAGCTTGAGGGAGATGTTGGAATCATCGGCAACGGAGCGGGTCTAGTCATGGCTACAATTGACCTTGTCAAACAATTCGGCGGAAACCCCGCGAACTTTTGCGATGTTGGAGGAGGGTCCAACGCAGACCATGTGGCGGCAGCCCTCAGCGTCGTGCAGTCGTCTGAAAAGGTCAAGAAAGTCTTCATCAACATTCTCGCCGGCATAACCCGGTGCGACGAGGTCGCGAAAGGAATCCTCGAGGTGAAGAATGTGATCGGGCTCAAGAAACCCCTGGTCGTCAGAATGGCCGGGACGAACCATGAGGAGGGCAGAAGAATTCTCCGGTCAGGAAATGTCGACTCCTTTGAAAAGATGGAGGAAGCAGCCAAGATGGTAGTGGCCTTGGGGAGCTCTTAGCCATGCCGATCTTAGTCGGTCGAAAGACCCGGGCCATCGTCTGGGGGATTACCGGGAACCAAGGTAGCTTTCATAGCAAGCTGATGAAAGAGTACGGCACCCAGATTGTCGCAGGTGTGACCCCCGGAAAAGGCGGAAACATCGTCAACGATGTCAGCGTTTTCGACACAGCGTCAGCAGCATTGGAAACCACAGATGCCAATTCGTCAATCATCTTCGTTCCAGCACCGTTCACAAAAGACGCTGCGATGGAAGCGATTGACGCAGGCCTCAACCCGGTCGTCATAATAACAGAGGGAATACCTGCTCGAGACGCCATGGTCATCCTGGCCTACGCGAAACAACACGGCACGATAATCGTCGGGCCAAATACGCCCGGGGTCATAACCCCTGGCGAGGCGAAGCTGGGAATAATGCCAGGAGAAGTTTTCAAACCGGGGACTGTGGGTGTCGCTTCTCGAAGCGGAACCCTCACATACGAAATAGCGCAATCCCTAACCCACTCAGGGATAGGACAGTCAACATGTCTCGGTATAGGAGGAGACCCGTACACTGGGCTCAACTTCGTAGAAGTTCTCAAGCTATTTCGAGACGACCCCGGGACGACCGCCCTAGTTCTAATCGGGGAAATAGGAGGGTCAGCCGAGGAGGAGGCGGCTCGGTACATTTCTGAAACAGACTATCCAAAACCAGTGGTCGCATACGTTGCCGGGAGAGGGGCACCGCCTGGCAAGAGAATGGGACACGCCGGGGCAATAATCACAGGAACCGAAGGAACCGCTGCGGCGAAAATTGAGAGCCTCACAAGCGTAGGGGTCACAGTCGCTGACGTTCCATCAGACCTGCCTCGAATCCTGGAGAAGCAAGCTCCCCCGATAAGCCACTAGTCGGTCTGGATTACTTTGCCCCGAGCTCGCGCTTCTTCCACCGAAGATTGTCGCCGCGGCATCGCCTGCACCTATACGCGTTCGACGAGTTTCTAGACCCGCAAGTACGGCAAATCTTGTAGAATAGCCGGTGTCGTTGTGCAAGCTGCTTCTTTGCGACGTCAGTTATGGGCGTTGTTAATCCCTTTGAACTGGCCCGAGTCTCCGTCCAGTAATATATTGTTGCCGTTAGACCGAAACACCATCAAATCCAAGTCTCGCAGACTGACTCAGAGGAAATCTGCCAGCTGTTCAGAAATTGCTTCGAATTGAGCGACAGTTAGCTGGTAGACTCTTCCCTCGGGCAGAGCAATCTCTTGGAGAACAGAGCGTGCCTCCGATTCCCCAAGCTTCAGCATTAGATAATGCAACAGCGAGCTTTTGACGAGTCTCCTCCTCTGGTTGAAAAGTCCCCGAACAGTTTCCTCAAAGATGGCCGATTCGCCACCGCTCCCCGGCTTGGGCTCCAGTTCAATCAGTATCGAATCCACCTTAGGCCTGGGATCAAAAGCGGTTCTAGGAATCTCGAAAACGGGCTTGACTTCGAAGGACCTCTGGGTCATCACTGAAAGCCTGCCATAACCCCCGGTCCCCGGAGGCGAGGACAATCTCTCACCAAACTCCTTTTGGAAGACAAGGTGAGCCTTCTCGAACCGGGTCTTAGCTAGAAACAGGACCAGCTTTGAGGACAGGTAGTATGGCGGTGTGCCAAGGACCCTGTTAAAAGGTGGGAGCGAGACTCTGAGAAAGTCGCCTTCTATGATTGTGACACCGGGATTGTTGCCGATGATCTCTCGAAGAATGGCGGCTAACTTGGGGTCTTTCTCGACCGCGATTACCCGTGCCGCCTTTTTTCTGATAAGACTGGTGAGAGCTCCGGTCCCGGCACCCGGCTCGAGGACCACGTCTCCACTGCCAAGCTGTGCTGAGTCGACTATTCGAGATGCTACTTTTGGGTCACGGAGAAAGTTCTGTCCCAGTCTCCTAGAAAACCGGCGGAGGGAGCGCACAACACTATACGGTCCTTGTAAAGAGTCGATACTTCGACTCGGTACTCAACTCCTCGAGTATCCTCTTTGAAACAATCCTTGGGATGTCTTTGAGGCCGGTTCTTTCCTCAATGTCCTTGTAGCTGGTGAAAGGTTTCTTCTCTCTAGCGTTGATGATTGTCCACATCGACTTCTTGCCGATCCCAGGCAGAAGCTCTAGAGAGTGCATGCGCGGAGTTACGGGCTGGGAGTTGTTGAAGAAGTCGACAAAGCGGCGGTCCTGCGCCTTGACGAGCTCGTCGATCACAGGGACAACCTCTGACTTCGCGTTCGCAGTCAGTTGTTCGTACCCGATTCTACCGATGATACGGTCGACCTTCTCTCTTCGGTCCCGTCCAATGTAGATTCTCTCATGCACTGACACCGTCGCTCCGAGTTTGAGCTCCGCCTCCAGCAGGGTGAAGTGCTGCTCGCCCATTATCTGGGCTGTGGGCACCGCCAAGTGACGGGACTTTTCTCCTCCCCGCCCATAAGGCAGGTAGTCTAGAACGTACGCGTACTCCTCGTAGACGTGTCTTCTCTGTATGTACTCATCTTCGTGTACTGCCAAGAAGTGACTCCCTCCTTCTCCCCTAGAAGCCAGTCCATGCACTTGTGGTCAAGCGGAAATAAGCGGCTTCAGGGGTCTGAAGAGCCATTTCTAGTCATTCTAGACGGCATCGGCTCTGCTTAATTCAATTTCGGTTTCTTCGAGAATATGTACTAAAGATACCGCTTGAGAATCTCCAAAATACCGTTAAGCTGTTCGGTACTAACGAACCTACCTTTTACGGTCAGAAGAGCCCGTAATTCCTCAACGCTCTGCGGCAGACAGTTCACGATCTGAACCGCATCGTTCCTCTCAAGCTGCAGCTTAGAGGAAAGATCCTCGGTCAGCTTGGCCGCTTTGTCCGGTGGAAGCTTAGCAAACTTACGCGTGAACTCCAGCGTCCTTCTCTGAAATTCTCCTAGCTTTTCCTCCTCCACCCTCTCAAGAATCGCCTTCGCTTCAGCATTGGTGACCAGCCTCTCCTCCAAAAGTTTTCTAGCCATCACTGGCCCTCCATAGGTTTGATATGCTCTGGCCTCGCGATTATCGTCCTTGGGTACTTTCCGCCAATCTCGACCTCAAGCACGTAGCTACGTCCGCGTTTCTCCGACACCGTGCCCATTCGACCATGGTACCTTCGGTGGGGCATTCCTTTGTGAACAGCAGGGTTAACCGAGATCAGCACACGTTGGCCTTGGCTGTAATTCCTAAGGAGGCTCCCAAGGGGGATTTTCCCTCTGTCTCGGGGTTTTCGTCGGAGGACAGCCCTACCTTTGTTGCGAATGCCATGGGATCGTTTCAAGACCAGCGACTCCGGACGAGAGTCAACGGCAAGCCAAGGTTCTGTATATACTTCTTTCTTCTGGTGGTCGGTTTCTAGCCTTACAAACTCCAAGGAAGATCTTATCGATACTTGCCATGATGTACCCAGTCTCGTAGTAGAAGGCCCGATCGCCGAGCTATTCCCAAATTCAGTGGTCGGTTCACCACTCAAATGGTGTTCTTCAAAAATCCTGCCCTGTTATCCTGGTTAGCACGTTTTCTCGGAGAGTCCAAGAGAGCCAATGCACCAACGAGAATCACGAGCGGGGCTCACCCCTACGAAAAGAAGTGTGACGAAGAGAAAGGAGATGAAGACGGAGATGGAGGAGATGGGATAACCATAGTCGATCTTGGATGTGAATAAGAGACCTGCCCACGAGGCGAGAGGCAGCACGCCTCCTATTAGAAGCGCAGAGCTGCGAGCTCTCCAGTGTCTCCCAACCGTCGATGCATCAATTAGGCCAAGAACGCCCCGCAGAGCGTGAGGACAAGAAACAGCTCAATTGAAAATGGGACCCCAGGACAGCCCCCCAGCTCGTAACTACATCGGGGGGCCCGAACACAAAAATCTCAACAAATGCAGTGACAAATCCGAGCAATCCAGTTGCTCCCCCGAGAAATTCGCCACGTCTTCCCGGTCTTCGTTTCGGCAGATCCACAAACTCAGGGCTGCCTTTGACTCCAATCTGTTCGTTCAGATGATCGTCTATCTCTGAATCCGTGAACCACTCCTTGCAAGTCTGACACTGCTGTTTAGCCACTCGGTAAACCCCCATTTCTTCATCGTCTGATCGGCGACTGAAACCTTGACCCCATCGTCATCACAGATCACACGGAGAACCCTTCTCCGAAGCCACTGCAAGAATTGCAGCACTCTTCCTATTCTAGACCGATGCTCCTTGGTTGAAATACTGCCTCAAGACTTCGCGACGTGAGAAGCTTGCCAGAATTGTTTTTTGTGATTTCTGGTGAGCACCCTACTCTTCCTCTCGGCGAGCTCACAGCCGTCCTCGAGGCATCTGCAACCCAGTTCGCAATCAAAACCGACGCGTTCAAGTACGTTGAAGTGAACACGCAGAGCGATGTTGCCTTCGAGGTGGGAAAGAGATCGGGCTACACAGACGAAGCGGGAGTTCACGTCTTCACCTGCGAACCTACCCTCGACGGAATAGGCAGAGCCGTTAACGAAACAGGCCTATCCGAATTTCTTTCAAAAGAGGAGAGTTTCAACATCCGAGTTGCAAGGTACGGAGGCGTTACGAAAGAAATCTCGCGAGTGGGGCTTGAGGCGATTCTGGGAGACCGAATAGCTCGGGAAACCAGTGCGAAGGTCAACCTTACCTCTCCTGACAAGAAGTTCCGGGGAATCTTCACCGGGTCCAGTTTTCACTTAGGCATTATCGAGTACCAGCGCCCCAAGGCCTCCATAGCCAACCGTCGCCCCCGTAAGCGGCCCTCATTTCATCCGAGTACGATGGTTCCTAAGCTGGCCCGGTCGATGGTGAACCTTTCCCAGCCAAGGCCCGGGGACCTTTTCTTGGACCCGTTCTGCGGAGTAGGTGGAATACTTCTTGAAGCCTGTCTCATCGGCTGCAGCGGAGTAGGGATGGATGCCCTTCCTCGGATGGTGAGGGGAACACGAAGGAATCTAGCACACTTCGGCTTAGCATCACTAGGACTCATCGAAGGCGATGCCCGAAAACTCCCGTTCAGAGAGGTAGGGGCCATTGCTACCGACCCGCCCTACGGGACCGGAGCGTCCACCCTGAAGTCCACGACGCGTAAGATACTTGACGAGTTTCTCCCGCAGGCTCGATCAATACTAGCCACTGGAAGGAGACTTGTTGTAGCATCTCCGCTGGGTACCGCAGCCTCGCAGTCCGCTGACGATAGCGGATTCAAAGTTCTGGACCGCCACCTGGTCTATGTCCATCGGAGCCTCACAAGAGAGATACTGGTCCTGGGAGCAGTGTGACCATGTCAGGAGTTGACGTGGTTTTCCTTGGCACAGGTGGAAGTGTACCCACGCGAAGCAGAGGGCTCCCATGTGTTGCGCTCCGTCGAGACGGTGATCTGGTATTGTTTGACTGTGGAGAGGGAACCCAGAGGCAGATGATGCAAGCAGGGCTCGGGTTCAACCGTCCGACAATGGTCTTGATCTCCCACCTCCACGGAGACCACCTATTGGGATTGCCTGGGCTGCTACAGACGATGTCCTCGTTCGCTCGGGACAAAGAGCTCGAACTATTCGGGCCCGTGGGAGTTGCCGCGTATCTCAAATCCCTCCATAGGACCTTAGGATTCGTCTCGACCTTCCCCGTGAAGGTGCGAGAGTTGAAGCCGAACGCAAGCGTCGAAAAGAACGGTTACAAAGTCAAAACTGCTCGCGCTAAGCATGATATCACTTGCCTGGGCTACGCGATTGAAGAAAGCGACCGACCAGGCAGGTTCCACCCGAATCAGGCAAAACGTCTAGGAGTTCCTGAGGGTCCTTTGTGGAAGGAGCTCCAGTCTGGCCGAGAAGTCAATGTCGAAGGGAAGATTGTCAAGCCTCAACAAGTCACAGGTCCCTCTCGCAAGAGCTTGAAAATCGTATACGCCATCGACACGCGACCTTGCGAAGCAGTCAGGCGACTTGCGAGAGACGCTGACTTGTTGATGCATGATGGAGGATTTGCAGAGGATAGAAAGGACAAGGCCAAGGCGTACTATCACTCAACAGCGACCGAGGCCGCCTCGCTGGCCAAGCAGTGCAGAGCTCGTAGGCTCGCACTAGTGCACATTAGCGCCGTCACGCGAGACGATAGCATTCTGCTGAGGGAGGCCCGAAGGGTTTTCAAACAGACTATCGTCCCCAAAGACTTTGACGTTATCTCCCTAGAGAGACCCAAGTAGCTTCGGAGCTTGTCTCAGGGCTCCATCTTTCGGATGGGCCCTGAGAACCGGATCAAAATCCGGCGCAGCAGCTACTGGTTCACGGGCCGAGGTCTACCTTGTCTTGCGCTCTCTTACCCCACCTGTAAGCCATTCAATGAGTCTAGCCGGATCTCTGGCTTCGATTGTAAGCCGAATCGGCCCTAGAGGAGACTCGCCTTCGGGTTCGCAGAACGAGACGTGCCCGGCAAACGCGACCTGCTTGTTCAGGTAGGCAGTAATTGTCCCGTTGCTTACGCCTCTTCTCAAAACAGCACCCGCTGCAGAACGGATTTGATCCCTTTGCAATATCATCTTGATTGTTTCAAGCGCTGGAAGGCCCTTGCCAGAAACCGCGATAGAAGGCTTTGGCGAGGATGATTGGTTTCTCGACTGCTCGCCATTGAATAGGTTCATCAGCGCTTTGGCGACTTTTTCCGGGTCTTCGGTATCGTTAACCTCGGCTTCAGCGAAGACTCTGACCATTTCTCCTGAATCGTCTTCTTGAGCAGACGTTTCATGCGCCTTCTGAGCTCATGTTTCGACTCTTCGTTCTCGACCATCCGGTCTGCAAGGGCAATAACTTTTCCAACACCGACCCTCAACTCTCGCTGGTCGCGTTCCCTGAAATCAGGTTTGTTTCGTGGCCTGTCACTTCTTAGGCGCTTGAGAAGCCTATGAAACCTTGTCTCGGGAGCCGCATGAATTGCGATGGTGAGGACTCGATAGTTCTTCCGAAGTTCCTCCACCTCCTCGACGTTCCGAGCTCCCTCGTAGACCACGAAGACTTTGCCTGTCTTCTCGATTAGAGGAATCAGTCTCCGTGCTACCGCACTCATCCCCTCTTCTCTCCGGAGCCCCAGCATGAGCCTTCCAAGATTCGCTTTGTTGGGCTGCAGGCCTCTCTTCCGAGCCTCTTCTCTTATCACGTCCCCTGAAACGAGGACTGGGAGGCCTAGCTCGCGGGCCGCATCAGACGCCAGGCTCTTCCCTGCTCCAGGCATGCCGGCAATCACCAGTATTGTCCTCAATCGTTTCGCAGACATCGGAAAGCTGGCACCGCTGTACGACTGGTTATATCTCTTAGAGAGTGAGGTTCAGCACCCAATGAGTGTGCGAACATGGACCAAGTCAGAAGCTTTCTGTCAATTGACGTCGATGATAGTCGAGTTTTGTCAGAGCTTGCCTCGGTTCTGTCGGCGCTACAAACTATTGGGGGAGATTTGAAAACTGTCGAACGGGAGAACATACACGTCACCCTGAAATTTCTCGGAAACATTGACTCTTCAAAATTGGCTCGAGTAGAGGCCGCGTTGGGCGGGGTGAAGTTTCCACCGTTCCCGCTGGAGGTTAAAGGAGCCGGTGCTTTTCCGAGCCTCTCACGAATTAATGTAATCTGGATTGGACTAGGTAATGGATGGAGTCACGTTCAAAGAATATACGATCAGACAGAGAAGTTGTTGTTGGCCCTTGGCTTCCCGAGTGAGACCCGGGAATTCAGTCCGCACATTACAGTGGCACGTGTCAAGTCAAATAGAAAACGGGACGAGATAGCAAGTTTGCTCCGTGGATTATCGGATAGACCTTTCGGGACTTTACAGGTTAATGCAGTCCGGCTTAAGCAGAGCGTACTGTCAAGCTCAGGCCCCAAATACTCCACGCTCTTCGAAGTAAGGGCTCAGGGCGCCTAACCCGGGAACAACCCTATTTCGAATTCAAATATTCGCGAATAGAGAGTCCAGGGGAGAAAATTGGCCCCTTCCACGAACAGCGTGCTAGAAATTGTAGAAAGGAGAGCTGTGCCCGGTCCAGACGATAGAAAGCGTATGGACAGCCAAGCTGCAAACCTCAAGAAAGAATTGCAGAGCATTCTCATTTCGAACGATTTTGATGCAGAGGTGAGCATTCAGGGGTCGGTAGCCAAAGACACTTGGCTTCGAGGAGAAGCTGACCTGGACATTTTCGCAGGGTTCGAGCCTTCCATGAATAGGACTGAATGGGTTGAGAAGGTAATCCCGGCACTGAAGAAGGGCCTTAGCCGATTCAAGATCGTTGAAAGGTATGCTGAACATCCTTACCTAGAGTTTCGCTCGGAAAGAGTCCGGGTGAATGTTGTTCCTTACTTTGTTGTGAAAAAGGGGGAGTGGAAGAGTGCTACTGACAGGACACCCTTCCACACTGAGTACATGAATTCCCATCTTACTCCGAAGACTCGCGCCGAGGTTAGGTTTCTGAAGAGGTTCATGAAGGGAATTGACGTGTATGGCGCTGAGATCCGAGTTGGCGGGTTCAGCGGAATGCTGGCCGAAACTCTCGTCCTCAACTACGGCTCGTTCACAGAAACGCTGGAAGAAGCATCCTGTTGGAACGGCAAGGTCCGCATACTGGTTGAGAAATTGGAAGGAGCGGGATCGGCCGACCGTTTCGACTCTAGCCTTGTCGTCATCGACCCAATCGACCCTGAACGGAATCTGGCAGCGGCGGTTAGAAGTGAGAAACTCTGGAGTTTCGTGGCTGCATCAAGACAACTCCTTCAAGGGCCAAGCCTCGAGTACTTCTATCCAAGAACGCCTAGGACCCATTCGAAGTCTGAGTTTCAGCGAAAACTCAAAGACTCGGAGGGTTTTCTAGCAATAGTCTTCCCACACCCCAAAGTGGTGGTCGATATCCTCTGGGGCCAGCTCCTGAGCCTGGAGAAGTCACTTGTCGGTCTCTTGCAACGGTTCGACTTCCGAATCGCAAGGTCGCACACCTGGAGTGACGATAGGAAACTTGGGGTTGTTTTTCTTGAACTTGAGACTCCTGACCTTCCAAGAACGAGAGTGCACCTAGGCCCTCCCGTGGCTCGCAGAGAAGAATCTCAGACGTTCCTTGAACGACACCGAAACTCCAAGTCTACCCTCCGCGGCCCCTATGTCCAAAGTGAGAGATGGATCGTTGAGAAAAGAAGAGAATATCCATCCTCCTCCGAGCTTCTGAGAAAGGCTTTCAAGGACTCAAGCCTTGGACTGTCTGTCCCGAAACAGCTGCACAATAATTTCACTTCGGGAGCACACATTGTCGACCGGGATGGAATTGAGAAGATGATATCGAATCGTTCTTTCGCCGAAGCACTCTGGGATTTTCTGGATGGTCGCCCGCGATGGCTGAGACTCAAACACGCCTAATCGGTCTCGACGAGGCCTCCCGACAACCTTACTCTACAATCCTCTCCTACCCCTCCGGAAATCCAGAGACGGTTCTGTCGCGGATATCGCAGATGAAGTCCCTCAACGTCGAAGGGCTAGATTTCAATGGCCATCTGAAAATCGGCAGGGTCGCGGTTCTGGGCAAGGGAGTAGCTGGAATAGTGATAGTCGGAGTGACTGACGGGCGGAGGGTGGCGTTAAAAGTTCGACGGGAAGATTCTCGTCGCGACAGTCTGGTCAAAGAGGGGGAGATGCTTCGAATGGCCAATCAAGTCGAGGTCGGCCCCAAGTTCGCCGGGGCAACCCGAGACGTGTTGGCGATGGAGCTGATCGATGGAGACACTCTCCCACGATGGCTCGAACATACAACTGGGCGGGGACAGAGGTCTCGGGTGAGGACGACCTTCCTCGACATGCTACGTCAGTGCTCTAGGCTCGACTCTGCAGGGATTGACCACGGAGAGCTAAGCAGGGCTCACAAGAATATTCTTGTTACGGGTTCGGGGAAGCCTTGTATTCTTGATTTCGAGAGTGCGGGTCTGTCGCGAAGAGCAAGCAACCTCACATCGCTTGTCCAGTATCTGTTCTTCGGGGGCGGATTCGCAAGAAACGTGGCTCGAATCCTCGGTCCCATAGAGAAGGAAAATCTGTTGATAGATCTTAGGTTCTACAAGACGTCTGATAAGACCAAGGGCTTTGAAAAGGTGGTTGGAACACTTGGTCTGGGTGGGAAGCGGCGGGTCAGAAAGGAATCTCGGACCAACTAGTATTCGGATTTTCTATCGAAGAGCCCGAGCCTTTTTGCTCTGAGCTCTGCTCTACGGAATACCAAGATACCGACGATAATTATAGCAACAGTGCTCAGAGCCAGGTAGGCCATGTCGAACAGGTGATTGGTGGCAGAGAGGCCGAAACTGTCCCGGACGACATCCAGGAAATAGGTGACTGGAAGGGCGGCTGACATTGGCTGAACCCAGCTTGGCAACGCGCTTATCGGAAAGATCACTCCCCCGAGGAGGAAGAAGACACCGGCTACGGACTCGCCGAGTATGAACTCTAGCCTGTTGGAGACGATGCTAACGGCGGCGAGCATGTAGCCGACTGCTATGAGGCCTGCGACTCCGAGCAGTGTTGCAGGAATCAGAAGGAGTAGGTTTGCTGAGAGCAAATTGATTGGGATTTGGAGGTTTAGGATCCCGTTGAAGACGGCCACGCTGAACAAGAGTGTCACGATGACTGAGATGGTGGCGTTGACGACTGAGACAAGGCCTCGGCCCACGAAGTATGGGTGGAGGGTGCCTGGTGAGATGTAGATGTTCTTGAGAACCTCGTAGCGGCTCCGGTCGGTGTTGACAAGCCATCCCATGTTGGTGGTTATCTGAGCAACGTAGACGAAGAAGGCGTTGCTGACGATTATGCGGGCCATGTAGGCTTTTTGCAGCCCGGGGCCAGGCAGGCTGCCGCCGATTATCACTATGAAAGCGACGATCAGAAGCGAAGCGAGCGGTTGTACCAATCGGTATGTTGCGAAGAGAACGGGGTCTGTCCAGTTGCTCTCGATCTTCCAGCCAACTAGGAACGACTCTCTCGTAGAACGGGCGAAGTCTGCTATTGCCATCTGAGGGTCAGCCTTCCTTCTTTCTTGCCCAGTGATTCCATGAAATTGAGCGCCTTTCTCGCCAGGGGAAAGAGCACTAGGATGAACGCGATTAGCGCCACAATGTGCAACCAAACCGTAGAGATGTCTCCACCGTAGATTGCAATTCTTCGGATCGCATCGAGGCCGACGGTCATCGGGATGGCCGTCGCGGCTAGTTGAACCCAAAACGGGATTGCGGAGATGTAGATCGAGGGGAAATAGGATCCCGAGAGGAAGAAGACTGGCTCCATGAGGAGCTGGTTAGTGTGCCAGACTTCGCGCCCATAGAGCATGTAGAGCGATGCGAAGACCATTCCTAGTGAGTAGAGGGCGACCACTGTGAGGAGGAAGATGAAAGAGGCGGTGAATATGTCGTGCAGCTGGAACGGGACTTGGAATACGTAGACCCCTAGGATGAGGATGCCAAGCGCTCGAATCGAGGTGTTGATCATTCCACCGAGCGACATCCCGAAAAGAATCGCCATTCGAGATACAGGTGCCACCATGTACATTTCCAGATTGCCCATCTCCTTCTCCCAGTACCATTGGGCCGACATGTTCCAGAGAACGTTCATCCAGAACGCGATCATTGCTCCGCCGAGGATGACAGCGGAGCCTAGGGTCGAAGGTAGGCCGAGGCTCCTGTAGAGGATGACATAGGCTCCTATCGTTAGAACTGGAAGGAACACTTCCGCGATAAAGTGGGTGGCCTCGCGGTTGCCGCCTTTGATTCTTACCCACATTCTTGCGTAGGCGGCCTTCAGATTTGAGAGAAGTTCATCTCGGAAACCGATAGTTGGGAGGCTCATTGCAAGCCTCTTCCGACGAGGCTGATGTAGACGTCCTCGAGTGTGGGCTCTGATTTGCTCATAGCGAGGACTTTCGAACCGTTCTGGCTGATCTTGCTGAGAAGGCTGGACATAACGGATTCGTCTTCGAGGACCAGCTTGAGTGTGCTGGCGCCGGTCTCTATGTTGCTGGTTTCGGAGAGCCCAACGATGCCCTGAATTGTTCTGACGCTGTCGAGGTCTTGGATGTTGGGCGTGATTTCTATCTTCCAGGATGGTCGGCTTGCAAGTTTCATCTTGAGCCTTTGCGGTGTGTCGCAGGCAAGGACTTTTCCACGGTCGATTATTCCGACCCGGTTACACATTTCGTCTGCTTCGGCCATATAGTGTGTCGTGAGGAGGACGGTTTTTGTCCCGTCCGCCATCCAGGACCTTATGAAGGTGCGGAGCTGTTTTGCTGAGAGCACGTCTAGTCCGAGTGTTGGCTCGTCGAGGAAGAGAACCGCGGGGTTGTTGATGAAGCCCCGGGCCAAGTTCAACCGTTGCTTGAATCCGGTTGAGAGTTTGCTCATTCTCGAGTCTACGTAGGTGTCGAGGCCGAGTTGGTCGGTGAGCTGCTTGATTCTGTCACGTGCTCCGTCTCTTGAGAGACCGTAGAGCTGGGAGAAGAACCACAGGTTCTCCTTGACGCTGAGGATACCATAGCCGGGGGTTTCTCCTCCCGAGACTAGGTTGATGAGCCTACGTATTTTCGGGGCGTTCTTGACGACTTCAAGCCCTTTGACATAGGCTTCTCCGGAAGTGGGAAGGAGAAGAGTGGCGAGTATCTTGATGAGCGTGGTCTTGCCGGCTCCGTTGGGGCCGAGTAGGCCGAATATTTCTCCCTCTTCCACCGAGAGGTCAACACTGTCCAGTGCGACAACGTCCCCGGCACCTGGTACGCCTTTGAACAGGCGTCTTAGGCTTCTGGTCTCGATGGACAGGTCTCGCTTCAAGACGAGTCTCTGAATTGAGACGGTTCAGATAAGCGTTGTTTGGGGGTAGAGGTCACCAAAACTGTTCTTTGAGAGCTTCCCGTTCAGCTGTGAGGATAGCTTCGAAAAGTTCGGGTCCAACTCTCTTGTGTTTTCGCAGAATCTCTTCCGCGGCCTCCGGAGAAACCCGTTTTCCGCAGAGTGGATAGAGGGCGAGCCCTCCGTGTTTGGCGACGAGCTTCGATGTTTCCTCGGCACGTGACAGGATGGCCTTCTCCCGCTCTGAGAGGTGCTGTCCCTTCTTAGACAGAACGGTTTTCATCTCCTCGTCCGATATTGCCAAAACTCCTATCTTTGAGGCTCCGCAAACTGTGCATGTTAGGGTTGCTGGAACGTCCTTGACACGTTTCATCTCAACATGGTTCCAACAGTTGGTGCATACGAGCGTTTTGACCTCGTTGAGGATTCTTGCCTTGGCGGACTCGACCAAGATTAGTTTCATCTTTTCTGTCGGGATGAGGTCTGTTCTACGACTGATTCTCTCTAGGCCGATTCTCGCGATGGGGGTAACTTCGCCATCGGTTTTCAAGACCTCGATTCTGATGCTTCCCGAGCCGATTTGTTCGAGAACCTTTTGCGAGTTTTTGATGTCGATGTCTTTCTCCAAGGTCTCGCGAACCGCTTCTTCCATGATGACTGTGTCCTCGAAGCTTTTGGCCAGCTGTCGGAGGGTGATGTTGCTCAGGTCTGTTCCCTTGGAGATTGCTCCGAAGCGCCGGGCCACGTGTACGAGTCTCCGTTTGAAGAGGCCTGTTCGTTTGGAGGCGGTGATGGCGACCTCCTTCAGCTGTGCGGTGCTTAATCGTTTGAGGGCGTTAGCGACATCTTGGACCGTGATCGTGCCGGCTGACTGGAAGACGAACCGGTACGGGTCTTGCTGTATCCCGACGCTCGCTCCTGACTCATCTGACAGCATGTGTCCGATGAGCCGTGCCAATGTCCGGTTGACTAGAGTGCCCAGGTGGGAGTTTACTATGATGAAGTCGTCCCATTCTTCTATTGTCAGAAGACTGTCGCTGGGGACAGGTAGGTGTTCTTCGCACTGCCCAATTGTCTCGGCCAGGGCGTGTTTGAGGGTTTCCGGGTCTGCGGGGTAATCGCCGCTCAGCGTTTGGCATATTTGTTGAGGGGTCTCGCCCTTCTCGTAGAGCTCCTCGGTGACTCGCCGGACCTTGCCAACCTCAGCGGCGACTTCGTAGGGGACAGGAATCTCCTCGCCGACCCAGCTGGGAATTGCTCCGGTGGGGTCGTCGATGGGCCGAACGACTATCTTGTCTCCTCTGATGCTCTGCATCATCCAAGGTGTTCCTCGGACGATGAACTTCGTCCCTGGTTGGCCGTACTCTGCGACGAAGGCCTCGTCTAGGACGCCGACTGCGGCGTCTGTTTCCTGGTCTATGACCAGGTATTGTTTCTCGTCGGGTATCATTGAGAGTTTGTTGAAGTAGTAACGGTAGAGGTAGGTGACCCGCTGGGGACGCATGGCGACCTTGTCCTGTTCGGACATCCATGCCAGGCGTGGAAACCGGGAGCTCATATAGCGGACGATTGAGGCAACGTCTTCTTCCGTCACGTCCCGGTACGGGTAGGCCTTGTTAGCGAGGTCCACGATCTCGCTGAAGTACCATTTGCGGCTCTGCATCAGCAAGCCGGCTATCTGATGGGAGAGCGCGTCTAGCGGCTTGTCCGGGACTGTGACCTCTTCAAGGGTCTCCTCCATCGCCCGTCTGGCGATGACGAGAGCTTCTAGCGCATCGTCGGAGTCTAGGGCGATGATTACTCCGTCAGCGATTTTGCCGACGCTGTGCCCGGATCTTCCGACGCGCTGTATGAGCCTAGTGACTTGATGGGGGCTCATGTACTGGATGACGTAGTCGATTCTGCCGACGTCGATTCCGAGCTCTAGGCTTGATGTGGCGACGAGGCCTTTCAGCTCTCCGCCTTTCAGTGCTCTTTCGGCTGTTATTCTCGAGGGTTTCGCGAGGCTTCCGTGGTGGATGGAGACTGGGAAGTCTACGTCCCAGATCTTGAACCTGCTGGCTAGAATCTCAGCAATGGAACGGGTGTTGGTGAAGAGGAGGACGGACTTGTGATTGTTGATCATGTCGCGCATTATGCGGAGGCGAGCTGCGACTTCTGGATGAGTGAAGAGCTTTCCGGCGAGTTTGCTGTCCGCGTCTGTCGGTTCGGGAAAGAGAATCTGGAGCTTCATCTTCCTAGCAACTGAGACGCGCACCACTTCTACTGGGCGGTTCGTCCCGACGAGGAACTGGCCAACCTTCTCGGGAGAGCCGATTGTAGCTGAGAGCCCGACTGTCTGAAAGTCTCGCTGTGTGACCTGCCTGAGCCGCTCTATTCCTATCGAAAGCTGGCTTCCACGCTTGTCCTCAGCAAGCTCGTGGACCTCGTCAATTATCAAATAGCGAATATCGCGGAGGTGGCGCCGGAGAACTCGTCCTGGTAGAATTGCTTGAAGGGTTTCCGGGGTGATGATGAGAATGTCAGGCGGGCTTCGGGACTGGCTGACCCTCTCCTTGGTGTCGGTGTCTCCGTGTCTGACGGCTGCTTTGAAGCCGACTTGTCCCGCCCACCATGACAGCCGCTCTAGTAGGTCACGGTTTAGGGCGCGAAGGGGTGTGATGTAGAGGATCTTGATTCCCGGAGCTTTCTCAGGTTCACTGACCAAACGTGTTAGTATCGGGAGGAGTGCTGACTCTGTTTTGCCGCTGGCGGTGGGTGAGATGAGGAGTACGTTTTTTCCTTCGAGGATTGGCGGTATGGCTTTCTCCTGTGCCTCGGTTGGTTTCTCGAACCCTCTCTCCTTGACAGCTTCCGCTAGCGGGCGGGCCAGCTGGTCAAACACGGTCGACAATAACTATGGAGGTGAGCGCTCGTGCGCGATAAAAACTCTCGAATCGGTTCCGAGAGTCAACGAGAAGGCCGCGTATTGGCTTGCACTCTTACTCCACAAGATATACTTACCCTCCGTTTTGGGAAGCGAGTGTTCGGGAAGAATCTTGGAGCCGGATAACGTTGGTTTTGCTGGGATCGTGATGGTAGGTATTGGAGTGGTCTGTGCTATTTTCGCGATGGTTTTTCTAGGGCAGGGTTACCAGTGCGTCACCAACTTAGGCTCGACGTGTCCCCCGGATATTTCTGCAAAGTTCGGCGTCGGCTTTGCTCTCCTCACCCTCGGGACGTTCATAGTGATTTTCGGAAGTGCAACGTTTGCCGCCGGATATGTGGCAGTGCACATGGCGAAAGTGGATTCTGATAAGAAAAGGCCCTAGCAGCCAAGCCCGAAAGAGGAACAGTCTAGCCGCGAATCTCATGCAGCATGAGGTATTGCGTCCAGTCGCCCTTGGCGCTAGAAAGGATTAAGTTGCTACGCTTAACATTTCGCGATTCAAAGGAACGGCCTTCTTGAACAAAGACCTCGACAAGGCTTGGCGTGAGAGGCTGGTCAAGAACCACCTTGACCTGATTATTCTCCGTCTGCTGAAGTCTAAGCCCCGCTGGGGTTACGAGGTTAACCTGGAGATTCGGGACCGTTTCAAGGTTTACCTCAGTGCCGGTACACTCTATCCGTTGTTGCATTCGATGGAGGAGAAGGGGTATCTTCAGGCTGTCTGGGAGGCTGAGGGTGGACGAGGCAGAAAAGTCTACAGAATTACTGACCGAGGACAAGAGTTCCTAGACGCTGGGACGCGTAGTGCAGAAGAGTTTTTGAAGCGGATTCAGTACGAAGTTGAGATAGGACCCTTCCAGCAGAAGCACACTTAGATCCAGCAGGAAACCCGTTGAGCAGCACCATCAAACGAGTCCGAGCGTTCCTCAAAAGAAACGAGGCCATCAAGGGTCTCCTACTGGTTGGCATAGTCCTCCTCGCAGCCGTGTCGATCTGGGCGGGTGTTCGTCTTGCGTTGAACACTGAATACCCTGTCTTGGTAGTTTCCTCCCCCAGTATGGTCCCGACGCTTATGGTTGGAGACCTCATTGTGATTCGGGGACAGCCCGCGAGCACGATCGTGGCTGGGCCACCTCCCATCGGTTCGATTATCGTTTTCCGGCCTCCTTGTTGCAGCTATAACGTAAACGACCCAAACTATCTAGTCGTCCACCGTGTCGTAAGAATGGGCACACCCGGTGTGTGTGGAAACCCACAGTGTTTCATTACGGTGGGGGACAACAATCACGGGGCCGAGGACCCCTGGGATGTTGAGGGCGTTCCTCCCAACAAGGTTGTGGGAGTTTACCAATATACGATTCCCGTTCCATACTTGGGCACCTCGATTCTGGCGATTCGAAGCTTCATGTATGATGATACCACCGGCCAACCGAAGCCCCAGGGCCTCGCCGTAATCCTCGTACTGGTGATCGCTCTGTTCGCCTTCGAGGTCATTGAGCCTTCGACCAAGAAGAAAAGTGCCCCTTCTCCCCCGTCAAGCTCTGGAACACCAGTTCAAGAGACGCCGAAGGTCCAGCCTGATGTGCCTCCGGCAGGGATAGATGTCGAAAATGCTCCTTTTCGTGGCAGGCTCATATAGCCCATATACGCGTCAGCCAGTGCAAGCAATAGGATTGCACAGAAGATGCGATTTCTATTGGAGAACGAGCCCGACACCGCCGATGAGCCCTAGTATTGTGCGACTGGGTTGGAGGCGAAAGCTCTCATCTCATATGAGGGGCCGGAGAACCCCCGGTTGCCACCGTTGGCCGCGAAACTGGCTGCTTAGAAGACTGTTAAATGGGCGAAACAAATGCCAGTGCATGCGCTAGGGGCTAAAAAGCCTAGAATCCATCCCTCCGTGATGATTGCTCCAAACGCAACCGTCATTGGAGACGTGACGGTTGGCGCAAAAACAAGTCTTTGGCCAGGGGCGGTGCTGAGGGGCGATTATGGAAGGATAAGAATCGGAGATAACTGCAGCATCCAAGACAACGTGGTCATCCACTCCGATGTGAACAATCCGGCTCTGGTTGGAAACGGGGTTACAGTGGCTCACAGCGCGATTATTCACGCATGCCGAATAGGGGACGAGTGCCTGATTGGAGCTGGAGCTATTGTCTTCGATGGCGCAAGGGTTGGCAAACACAGCATTATCGGAGTTGGAACGGTCGTCCTGGAGGGACGTACGATTCTGGCCAGGTCTGTGGCCGTCGGCGTTCCAGCGAAGGTGACAAGACGCACTACTAAAGCCGACGTCCAGATGATTCGAGAGTCATACAGGGCCTATGTGAAGATGGCTGAGCGATACGAAAAGTCAAAAGCATTCTCGCGAGCGTTTGAAGCGTAGCTGTCCTCCCTCAGCTCATAGACTTATGGAGAGGGTGAACTGCTGGTTCCGGGACGTCACCACAGTTATCGTGTAGTCGTTCGCGGTTTGGAAGGTGAATGCTTTTCCGTCGATGACAATGTTCCCTGGCACGTGGGCGTTCGGGGCCATGGAGGGTCCTGACCAGTATGAATTGCCAAACAGGTCGCCAGGGGAGTCTTTGACGTAGTAGGCGACGAGGCTGAATTGTGCGGTCCCCGTGTTCCACATGTTCAGTGTAACATTCGTAGGCGAGTTGAGCTTGTATGAGTCCATGCTTAGGGCTTCCCTCCCGGGACACGGCGTAACAAGTCCTCCCCCTCCACAAGTTCTGCTTCCGCCAACCATTTCATATTGAATTAGCAAAACCATACCCGCACCTACTACTGCACCGATGAGACTGCCTATGAGGAGAACACGCACCAGTCTGCTCGTTCGGTCTTCTCTTGGACTCGGTGACGAAGTCTTACCCGCCTTGAACCTGCGGTCTCCAACAATAAGAGACCCCAATGGTTTCCTTTGATAAGTGGAGGATTCTCTGACACAACCCTTTTGTCTCCATTTTAGGGGAGAAAAGGGGACGGCGATGATTGGTCAAAGTTACTCGGAGCACTAGATGAACGAGAAGGCATTTGTCTGAGCCGTCAACCTCCTCAATCGTCCCAGGACAGTCTCGACTGGAAAACCTGCTGGTCTATTTGCCTCAAGGTAGCCCAAGACCGTCGGACGATTGGTGGAAAAACCCCATTCGACCTGTAATAGTCTTCCAGAAATCTCCTGGTCCGTTGGTCGTGAGCGTAGCCGGACCCAAAGTCGCCGAACTCCTTCTTGATCTCGTCGATTCTCGCGTCCCTTCGCACCTTGGCTAGGATGCTGGCTGCGGAGACTACTGGGTAGGTTGAGTCTGCATAGTGCTCAGACACTACCTTAGGCTTGTAGCTGAGCTTGTCGAGAATGTCGTTCCGGTATCGTTCGGTGTCTACGTCGGATGAGTCCACGTAGGCCACGTCGGGCCTGAGCTTCTCAATAACCTCGGCCATTTTATGGGCCTCCAGCTGGTTCAACCGTTGAAACTTGGGCATCCTGTTGACCACCCGGTCCAACTCCTCAACTTCAAGCTCGACCAAGTGGTAATGGTCTACGAACTTAGGAATCTCTCCAGCCAACTCGGTTCGTCTGGATGGAGAGAGTTGTTTTGAATCCTTCACCCCCAGAGATCTTAGAGCATCAAGTCTCGAATCGCCGACTAACACTCCTGCAATGACCAAGGGTCCAATCACGGGACCCCTTCCCGCATCATCGACGCCGCAGATCTTCAAGAAGGTCCTCCTCCAGTCAGTCCAAGCATGGCATCTACTTCCGCGACAATCTCCTGTGGAACGTTTTCCCGGTTCGCCAATGTCACTAGTATAGTCCTTGTGTCCACAGTCCTACGCGCTTCCTCCACTTCCGGGTAGCGGGAATCATGCCTGAGAGTTGCAACAGTGGCCTTGCCAGAGGCCAATAATTGCGATATTGCGGTTCTGAACGCGCGACTTGTCATCTCCATGGGACCTATCTCGTCAACCAAGACCAATCTAGCATTCTCGCGCATAGCGTTGAGAAGGGCAGCCACACCGATTCTCTCAAGATCCTTGGAGTCCACGTTGTACTGTCCTATCTTGGGGCCGCTTCCTCCTTGCTTCCTGGCAAGCCACCCCTCTTCGCCGGTGCCCAGGTTTCGGAGCTTAAAGCCGGCCCGTTCTTCACCGACCCTGTATTCGCGAGTTATGATTCCAACTACACTGACACCCAGCTTAGAGTAGTGGTCGTAGATGTGCTGAATGAGTGTCGTCTTGCCAGAGCCCGGTGGACCTGTGACTAGAAGAATTCTTGCCGGCAAAAGTGGACCCAATTCTTGACCCTCAGCTGCGTTGCTTGCCAAACGCTCCCTGCCTTAAGAAGACATTAGCTCCTCCTGAAAGCCGCACACATATGAAAGCGCTCGTCGTCGGCTGCGGCAAAGTTGGCTCGGAAATAGTCCGAGACCTAGCGCGTGAGAAAGGAGTCACAAGCGTTACGGCAGCTGACGCTAACCTTGCGAACCTAACGGCCCTAAAACCGTACGCGAAAGTCGAAACGGTCCAAGCCACTCTAGCAGAGAAAGCAGATCTCCAGAAGCTTATGGGCGAAGCAGATATTGTCTGCGGAGCACTCCCCGGAAAGATAGGTTTCGAACTCATCAAGACAGCCATAGAAGCTGGCAGGAGCATTGTGGACATATCATATACAGCCAAGGACCCGTTCCGCCTCAACAAACGAGCACGAGCTAACAATTGCATTGTTGTGCCCCAGTGCGGGGTCGCACCAGGGCTCAGCAACATGTGCGTCGGAGACTCCTTACCCAAACTCGACAAAATGACGAAGGTCAGGATCTACGTTGGCGGCCTACCCCAACAACCAGTCCCACCTCTCAACTACCGCTTAGTATTCTCCCTCGATGATGTTGTCAACGAGTACACACGCCCCGTCCACATCATTGAAAACGGCCATCAGAAGATCGTCGAACCACTCTCAGGCCTAGGAGAAATGAGCTTCCCCGGCATTGGAAAGCTAGAGTACTTCCTTACAGACGGGCTTGGAACCCTCACAACAAGCTATCCTACGATTCAGGAAATGCAAGAACTGACTCTGAGGTATCCTGGCCACGCGTCGATTATGAACACACTGCGAACCCTCGGCCTTTTCGGTACAGAGACGATTAAGGTTAACAACGCGACTGTCGAGCCTCGAAAAGTCACCACGGAACTTCTTCGAGCAGCCTTCTCAGCTGGTACCCCCGAAGACCTTCTTGTGCTCCGGGTCCAAGTCGAGGGAACATTAAGGGGAAGACGAGTCATGATTCGCTACAACCTCTTGGACGGCTACGACAAGCGCCATCACGTCACAGCCATGGCTCGCACCACCGCCTATCCCTGCACGTCCGTCGCCCTTCTCGTGGCGAGAGGCATGGTTAAGGAGAAAGGGGTGGTTACACCGGAGAAGATAGCGCAGGACCCCGCTCTTTGGGGTCAAATTCTCGCGCGTCTACGGACCCGCGGCGTTAATCTAACGACTCAAACTACTCGACCCGAGCGCTAAGGATCGGCACCCCCGTTCCCGGATGGTTGTTACTTGGCTGCGAAAGCTGCTAGACGCTCTTCGAAGATTGTTCTCGCCGGGAAGCCCATCGAGATGGCGTAGGTGTTGAGATCGACTAGCTTCTTGCCGTTCCTCAACGCCTTGTTCTGCAGTTCCCGAACCGACTCGCCCACAATTGCATAGGTCGATGCGTAGCCAGGGCCTATTCCCTCGTGGGCGGGGAACAGCTGGCTATAGACCGAGTTCCGAGGGAGACCGGTGTGCTTGTACCCCCACTCGATAAACTCGGAAAGGTTCTGCTTCCCCGTGTTTAGGCGAACATCGCCCACGATGCGGAGGAATCGAATTATTCTCCACATCCAGGTGTAGAACTCGTACTCCTCAGCGACGGCCTCTAGGCCGCCGTATTTTCCGAAGAAGCTGACAAGAGATTTCTCATCCTTGTCCAAACCCTTCCCTTCCTGAAGTTTCTCCATCACCTTATGAAACTCCAGCTCTCTCTGGAATGACATTCCCTCAGAGATCGCATTTCCAAGGTATGAAGGGACCATATCTGTGAGTGTTGGTTTTGCACCGTAGGCGGCGGCCGAGTTAGAAGCGTGGACGCAGTGTCCGTACTCCTCGTGTATGAGAAGGTTAAGCAGTTCTCCTGGCGTTGTGCTCGGGTCTCGTCTCGGGTCTGTCGTTGCGATGAAAATTTCCTTCGGATTGTTTGTGAACATATCATAGAAGTAGGCTCCACCACTTGGAAAGATGGCGGATAGGTACAGCGGGGTTTCCAAAACCTTGGCATCGTATTTCGGGTTCACGCGGACAAGTCTCTTGTTTACAACCTTCAGAACCCTGGTGCGAAGCTCGTTCAGAAACGGGATGATTTCATTCGGTTTCAGTGATCGTTTTGCTCGCAGCGCTTTCGACACTTCCTCCGCTTGTGCCCGAACCCCATATTTCTTTGCCAGTTTTTCCGTGATCCGCTTGAACCGTGGTAGCTCTCGGTCGAGGTACCGCAAACCTTTCGCCTCTACCTCCTCAGGCGATTCGGGGTAATCGTACAAACGGCGCACCGCTTGCGCGTACACTTTCTCTCGACCCAGAGGCCATCCGTCCTTCTTGATCAGCCGGTAGAGACCGTCGAAGCCTTGATTCCTGAAACCGTTAACGCGGAAAATTGAGGCGTATTTCTTGGTGACGGTGGAGAGTTCGTCCATGCTCTTCTTCAACTCCTTGTCAGCCGTCTCCTTCTTTACGGTCCGGATTATCTCCTGGAGACCCTCGCAACGTATCAACGTTAGAACCCTAAGACCCGTCGGCCAATCCTTTCCAGCATACTCCCCCGCAGCTACTTCCATCGCACGAATCGCGTTCCTGGTGAGGGGCCTCATGTGGCTTGGAATGATTCCTTCCCTGATTAGATAGCCGAAGTAGGCGTTGAGAACCGATTCAGGAATGCCCTGAGGCTCCGCGAGCCCAGAAGCCGCAGCCAGCGAAGCCAGTAGCTTCTCCTGGCCCTTATTCTCGGCCTTGAGCCTCAGCTCATCAACGCGTCGAGAGAACTTTTCCAGGTTCCTCTTCGAAGGAATGAGCAGTTTCCCAACATACTCTTTCAACCCGTTGACATATGCAGACGCCGGGTCAAATTCTTTGTAGAGCTCGAAGATTTCGCTTTCCACTTCGCTTGCGGGCTTGGGTACTGGCAACTAACTTTCAGTCCTGGTTAGACTATGATTCTCGACAAGAAACGGGTACTTAATACTAACTAGAACACCAAGATTTGTGTTCGCCCGAATCGATACTCTTGAGTCTTAAATAGACTTAGGGTTGAATGCATTACGACCTTAATGCCAAAAACATCTCGAAGGGCCAAACGGTCAGGGTCCAAGAGAGATGTTGAACTTATGGTAAACAACAGGGCCGGAAACTCCGGGTCTCCTGAAGCCATCAAAGCTGCGGAGCACGTGGCCCTTCAAGCGTTTGCCTCCGGCCTGAAACTAGCAGCGGCACTCGGGTCCGTCGCCGCTAAGACCACGAGCCTCGCACTGACCTCCCTTGCTACAGGTGCAGACAAGTTCTCGGAACTGGTCAGAGAGGAGACGCTGAAAAACAGCTCAAAGCCAGCGAGGGGCCTGAACCATCGCGATGGACGCCATACGAGACAGGCAAGAAAGCGGTAACAGACGTCTTCTTGCGAAGTCCGGCTAGATGGGGGCCTCATGCAAAGCAAGTCTATCACGCAACGGGCGAAGCGATAGAAGGACCAGCGGGCAAGCCAGAAGACTTCCGATAATCATCACGGCCCTCTCGATAGGGTAGATAACAAAGATGGCCGGCCAGGCTACCAACGCTCCCTTCCCAAAGATGATTGCATACAGCACTCCACCCGTAACGTGCTCCACCATCGTCCCAGTGAGCGCTAGTGTGAATACACCGAAAAGAACCTGCCTGGAGCTTCCGGAGGTTAGTCGGCCGCGGACGTCTCTGGCGAGAGGAGAGGCTAGGAAGCCAAGAGCAACGAGATGAAGCCATAGGTAGGGAACGGGCGGGCTGCCGAGGTTTGCGCCTACGAATATTTCTGTAAATGGGTTGATTAGAAAGAGTGCGATCATTACGAGAAATATGAGTAGTGCTTCCTTCCTCCTGCCTCGAGCCACAAGGCTCACCAGAACAACATTCGTTGCGCCCGGGAGAAAGTCAAGCCCGAAGAATCTCAAACCGTTCCCGGGTATGAAAGACGCGAGAGTTGTTCCGACAAAGACTGCAAAGACTCCATACGAGGGTTCTAGGAGGATCCCTAGCACGGGGGCAATCATCCCACCAGCAGTAATGAAACCAGGAATTCCGATGAGTTTTGAGACCGGTATAGCCCTGAAGACAGTATAGAGGGCCGCGAGAGAAGATGTGAGGGCAATCTTCCTCGTCTCCAAAGCTTTCCTTTGAACCAGGGTACCCCCCATTTACGACCCTTCCACTCTAAGGAGAGGTTTGGCGAACTGCTGCAGCCTTCTAACTGTTATCCCGGTTTCTCTTGAAATTCGACTGAGGTCCTCATATTCGGCCTTTTCACCCAATCTACGCCCTTTGCTGTCTAGGGCTACTTTGACCGTTACATGGTAGTCCTTACCTTTCACCCTCATCATCACCTTTCTCTCTTCGCGAAGGGTAATGTGACGACTCACTGGAATCTCACGGACCCCAAGCGTGCCGGTTTCGGCCATGATCACATTTGCAAGCTCTTCCGCCATAGTAGCATCAGCAATCACTGACATAAGATAGCCAGGCCTGTTTTTCTTCATGAAAACCGGAGCAACTGACACGTCACGCGCTCCAGCTTCCATTATGCGCGCTAGGGCGTGTCCGACTATTTCGCCTGTAACATCATCTAGGTTCGTCTCAAGAACAACAACTTGGTCGTGAGCATGCGGCTGGCCCAGTGTCGTTCCCACCATCAACCTGAGAATATTCGCTACGCCGTCAATTTCCTTCGATCCGGCGCCATATCCTATTTTTTGAGGCGAGAAAGACTGATGCGAGTCAACAAGCTCTTCAGCCAAGTTGACCGTGATTGCTGCTCCCGTTGGAGTCGTGAGTTCACCATCAGCGGCCCCACGCACAAAAGCGAATTTGCGAGATCGCAGAATCTCTGTAGCCGCTGGCGGGGGATTGGGATACTCTCTTCCTGAGAAGTGCGATGTACCCCCTCCTACTGCAACAGGAGTAGATACCCAGCGATGCTCATCCAATTCGATCTCCTCGGCTAGGCTCGCGACCCCGAGGATGTCTACTATTGTGTCGGCCGAGCCGAGCTCGTGAAGTTCCAGTGATGAAGACGGTTGGTTGTGAACGGCTGACTCCGCGTTTAGGAGGGTTTCAATTGTCGTCGATGCGAATGCTGTTCCCCATTTTGAGAGGTGGAGTTTTTCGGCCCCTCTCTTAACAGCGTTAAGGATGACGAGTCCTTTCCGGTGCTTTGCTTCCTCCTCGGAATCGACAGTCACAAGTCTGGCGGCGATTTCACCTCTTTCTACTCGGCGCGCAGCGACCGTCACATTCCGCGTCCCGGGAAGAGTTGTCTCGACGGCCTTGGCGACTTTTTCAAGCGTCTTCATACTTCCTCCGAGGTCAACGAGCGCTCCAAGGTACTTGTCTCCGGAGACCCCGGCCGTACGTGCGTCGATTATGCAGAGGTCTTCTGGCCTGGAGCTCCTCATTTTCGCGAATGCACTGACGGAGAACGGAAACGAAGTGTTAATCAATCTATTCCGGGCCTATGAGTAGAGAAAGATGGAACAAGAGTCAGACGTTCAATGTGTCTACGGCCTTGGAGAGTGTCCTGTATTGGTAGTTCTGGGTGGGAAGATGAAAGCAATGGAGCAACGTTCCAAGGTTCTTCCTGCTGAGCCCAATGCTGCAGCCATGAGCCAGATGATACAACCCTTCATTCAGATGACATCAAATATCTACTCACAACTACCCGCGTTCTGTCCGAACTGCCCCAAGCGAATAGTCGCAATCGAAAAAGAACTGGTTGAGCTCAGGCAGAAAACTACAAAGTAAGAATAGCTGAATCAGTTAGGCCTCTGCCTTGCGAACCTGCTTGGCTTCGCGGCTCTCAACTTTTTCCCACATGCAAAGGTCATTTGGCACTTCGATGTAACGGTTCACGGAGACCTCAGCGATTGCCTCTGAGTACTTGGCCATCTGTCCGATGTCCCAGACAATGGACCTGAGACCGACCGCTAGGTTGACCTCCTTCACGTTCCGCATTATGTCAGCTGTAAGAGAGCGTTCGAGCTGTTCCGAGGCAGCGACTCTCTCAATCACCTCGTTGGACTTTTTCACGTCGCTCTTCATCAAGGCGTTGAAAGCATCCTCGATCAGAAGGCGCGCACGATCGCCGAATTCGACAAGCCCCTTGGTGATTTTCGGTTCCACGTTCTTGGCATCGCTTTTGAGTTTCAGGGCTTCTTGCGCAATGTGAGAAGCGAGGTCGCCCATCTGCTCGAGACTTTTGGCAATGACTCTGTTGCCCACAACGTGCATCGGCCCTTCTATGCCTACCTCTTTCGCGACTCTGCGGTCGATAACCGCCAGTAGCAATTGCCGGATTACCATCCAGTAGATTCGGTCAGCTTCTTCTTCCATGTGGAGGACCTCTTCGGCGAGGCTTGTCCTTCCTTCGACTACCGCCTTGACGGCTGTCTCGACCATGGAGCTGAGGATAATTTGCAGCCTGCGCATCAGGCCGTATATCGGAAATTTCGTAGGGTCGACGAAGCTCTGAAGAGTTACAGATTTCAAGCTCTGTTCTACAATTCCGAGACCTGTTAGCCGTCGGCTGACGGCTCGGACTTCCTCCAAGTGCTGTTTTGACAGTTCTTTCTTGGAGATTATCTGGATGGTGTCGTGGCCTGTGAGATAGTTTGCGGTGATAATCCTAGTGAGAAGGTTTGGTTGGTCGCAGAGATCCGCGTCGAGCACGTACCTGTAGCTCTCGCGCTCCCGGGTCAACCCGGGGTAAATTGTGATTCCGCCGTCTGATTCTCGTCGAAAGCTTACAATGTCGCCCTGCTTGAGCCCAACTTCCTCAACCCAGTCCTTAGGCAAGGATACTATGAGGGTTGAATAGCCAACTTTCTGGACCTTACGGGCTTCCATCATTAATGACAAGCCGGTCCCTCTATACTGAATAGAGTCCTCTCGCAAGATATAGACTCATGCTTGCAATAAGGATAGTACGGGTCTGAAGGATGGGGGTAGAACCGGTTTTACATGTGCTTTCTTAGCACGTCTTCAATTCGAGCTTTCGGTACGGCTCCGACGATCTGGTCGACCAGCTGTCCCTTCTTCAAAATGAGCATCGTCGGAATCGCCATTATTCCGTAACGGGTTGCTGTTGCAACGTTCTCGTCAGTATTGAGTTTTCCGAAGGCCACTTTTCCCTTGTACTCTTTCGCCAGTGTGTCGATTATCGGGCCAACAATTCTGCAGGGTCCGCACCACGGGGCCCAGCAGTCAATCAATGTCAACGAGTTTTGTGAAATGAACGCGTTGAAGTTGTCGTCGGTCACTTTGACTGGCGCCTCAGGAGAATCCTGCATTTGCTCACTTATTCTCTAGAGCCGGTTGGCCCGATATATACCTCTCATCAATTTTTCTCGATAAGCTGGACCTGACGCTTGCCCTTCATCAGACGCGATACTCTGAGAACACCGATTATCTCAAGCTTCATCAGGTTCGAATTGACTTCTCGAAAGCTGACCTCTCCATAACTGCCCTTCAACTCTTTCTGGAGGTCGAGGTCTGTAAGAGCCCCTTTCTTTTCCAGAACCTCAACTATGGCCAATTCAATTGGCCGTGGACTCCACACCTTGCTCAACTAGAGACGAGACACCAAGTGGTTTACGAGCCTACGTTATGGGAACAGGCGCCCGTTCCTTCTTGAACCGCTTGTGGAAGCCCTGATACCAGTTTTCCATATCAGGTGTAATCGAGGACTTGACTTTGTCAAGACCGTCTCGGAAGTCTTCAAGCGATACGTTTTTCGATTCAATGTCACGGCGCAGCGCTACCAGTCCGGCTTCTCTGCAAACCGCCTCCAAATCCGCTCCCGAGTAGCCGGCGGTCATGCTTGTTATCTGGTCTACATCCACATCGCGCGCCAGGGGCATATTCTTCATGTGAATCTTCAGAATCTGGGCCCGAGTCGTATTGTCTGGGGCCGGAACATAGATCAGCCTGTCGAACCTTCCGGGACGAAGAATGGCCGGGTCGATGATGTCTGGCCTGTTAGTCGCAGCAATGACGACGACGTTGTTGAGTGATTCGATTCCGTCCATCTCTGTCAATAGCTGGCTGATTACACGCTCTGAAACCCCGCTGTCACCGAAGCCCATTCCCCTACGTGGAACCACCGAGTCCAACTCGTCGAAGAAGATGATCGATGGCGCAGCAGTCCTTCCTTTGCGGAAGACTTCCCGGATTGCCTTTTCCGACTCTCCGACCCACTTGCTGAAGAGCTCGGGTCCCTTGATCGAGATGAAGTTCGCCTCTCCCTCAGTCGCAACGGCTCTCGCCAGCATTGTCTTGCCGCACCCAGGGGGTCCGAAGAGGAGTATCCCTTTAGGAGGTTTAATGCCGACACGCTTGAACACTTCAGGCTTCTTCAGAGGCCACTCGACTGCCTCCTGCAATTCTTGTTTTACCTGCGTAAGTCCGCCAACATCCGCCCAGTTGACCGAGGGCACTTCGATGTAGACCTCCCGCATCGCTGTCGGCGTTATTTCGCGGTAGGCTGCCATGAAGTCGTCAACCTTGACTTCCATCTTCTCTAAGAGATTGCTTGGGACGCGTTCTTCCTCTAGATTGATTTCCGGAAGATACCTTCGAAGGGCCTTCATTGCTGCCTCTCTGCAGAGAGATGACATGTCGGCACCAGTATAGCCGTGGCAGATCTCAGAGAGGCGGTGAAGGTCAACGTCGGAGGCCAACGGCATTGTTCTTGTATGAATTTGCAGAATCTCGTATCGTCCCATCTTGTCCGGGACTCCGATTTCGATTTCCCGGTCAAACCTCCCGGGGCGGCGAAGAGCCGGGTCTATCGCATTCGGCCTGTTCGTGGCACCTATGACGATGATGTTTCCGCGTGCGCCCATCCCGTCCATTAGAGAGAGAAGTTGCGCGACGACTCTCCGTTCAACCTCTCCGGTAACCTCTTCTCTCTTCGGTGCGATCGCGTCCATCTCGTCGATGAATATGATGCTTGGAGCCGTCTCCTGTGCCTTCTGGAAGATTTCTCGAAGTCTGGCCTCTGACTCTCCGTAGAACTTTGACATGATTTCTGGGCCGGAAATCACATAGAAGTTGGCGTCCGATTCGTTCGCCACACCTTTTGCCAAAAGTGTCTTGCCGCAGCCCGGCGGACCGTACAGAAAGACCCCCTTTGGGGGTTCGATTCCCAACCTCTGGAAGAGTTCCGGATGGCGCAAGGGGAGCTCGACCATTTCACGGATTCTCTGGATTTCGCCATGAAGCCCTCCAATGTCCTCGTAGGTGACAATTGGGATGCCCTTCTTCTCCGGGGTGGGCTCACTCATCACCTGAACCACGGAGGGCTCTGTGATCTTGACAGGTCCGTGAGGCCGGGTCCTAGTGGCGATTAGCGGGACAGCGCTCCCGAAAATGCTGAGAAGGGTCATGTCCCCCTCGACGAAGGGCATGTCCATGAAGCGGCGCTTTACAAAACCGACGAACTCCTCGTCTACACTCAATCGTACATCCGTGGGCGCGAATACGATCGTCTGAGCGTCCTTCACCTCGGCTTTCTTTATAGTAACATATTCGTTCAGGGCAACACCTGCGTTCCGTCTCAAGAGTCCGTCCATTCGGACTATTTCCTGTCCCTGGTCCTCGGCGTACGCAGGCCAGGCTATAGCGACGGTCGTCCGTTTGCCATGGACTTCGATAAAGTCTCCAGCTGTAATCGACAGCTTTTGCATGGTCTCGTTGTCGATTCTGACCTTTCCATGACCGACATCGCGCTGCTTAGCGTCTGCTACCCGCAACTGGACTTCCTTGGGGACCATCACGGTCTTGACCTCATGATCTTGCTTTGGCTGTCTAGGCGAGGAGAAGGCGGGCTGACAGCGTTCAGAGCGCTGCTCCTGACCCTATTTTTCACTGGGTTATTCCTCCTCAAAAGACTTATCGCCATTTTTGACGGAATCTAGCTGCTCCAGGACTTTTGATGTCCCTAGAGAGAGCAGTAAGAAGCTACCAACACCTGCTGGAGACACACGGTACCCCCGTTGATCCTTGGTGACCAAGCTTCGAGGCGCCCTGTTCACCAGATCCGATATGTACTTAGGGTTAACAGCGACCCGAAGCAGTTCAGTGAATGTGGCTGAGTTATCGGTCCCACTCACCATATGAGTGACCATCTCCAAGCGTCTCCTATTGGAGAAGAAGTCGCAAATCTCGCAGATCCTCTCAGAGTCCATCTCCTCGAGCTCTCTCAGGAACGCATCCCGTGTCTGAGGAGCCCAGTCCGAGTTCGAGAGTGGAAGGTCGAGAAGGACCTTGTCACCGTCTTGTAGTGTTAATCGCAAGCCCAAGGCTAAGAGCGAGGCGGGCCGTTTCCTATTTAAGCATAACGTTACTTAATTACCAATTGTTAAGTAAATATTTCAGACCCGTCGCGAGACCAGTACCTGGACCTCGCTCACTCCTTTGAGACTCTTCAAGAGCTGCTCCACCTCATCCATGCGCCCCTCTACATCCTCGGGCATCACGACGTGGGCGACGACTGCCACCAACCCGAAAGCTACGGGCTCCTCGTCGAACTTGTATATGGTTGCTTTGCCCTCCAAGGTCTTCCGGACGTTTTCCTGGAACCCTTTCATGTCAGAAATTATGTCGGAAGGGAAGATCTTCATGGAGACCATTACTTTGCCCAATTCAGCTTCCCGTCTTATGGTCCTGAAAACCCGCACTTCTGGCATTTGTAGGGTCTACCAAAGCCCCTGCACTTTTCGCAACGCCAGATCGTGACCTCGCTGCATTGTGGGCAAGGAAACTTTACCGCGCCCTCACGTGGGAGAATCATGCGTCCGCACCAGTTGCAGGAGGGCATTTTGACAGTGCGGACCTCAGCCATCATTACGACCGCGCCACCGATGCCACTTGACTATTATATGCCTTCTTTCCAGCAATCGTCAGACAGACGTCGTCATGCCCAAAGCCGAATCCGGCAAATGGGTTCATCAGATGTCAAGTCTGCATTCCTCGGGTGCCTTATCGGTTCTCAATATGCTAAACCGTGGAAAACGAAGTTTCTTGTCGTCTGTCATGGCCATGTAGCGGACCTCGCAGACCAAGAGGGGGCGAACCCAAGTCACTGGAGACAAAACCTCGATAGGTTCTTTGATTGTCGGGGTCTTTCTGACCAGTTTGTCTAGTTTGGTCTTGAGGCTGATCAGGGTCCTATTGTCGAAGCCTCCTCCAACGTTTCCGATGTGCTGAAGTTCTCCCTTGTCACTGTACACCGCGAGGACCAGGGAGCCGAAGGTTGACGCTCGTGTTCTCTCACCCTTTGAGAAGCCGATGATTATGCAATCGATTGTGGTCGAGCCTTTGATCTTGATCCAGCTTGTTCCCCTTGCGCCCAGCATGTACTGGGAGGTGCGTTCTTTGCCGATTATTCCTTCGAATCCCTTTTTGAGAGCGTCTTCGTAGAACCGTTTCCCATGCTTCTCAATGTGGTCTCCGTAAAGAAGATGTGGCCCTTCACGCAGTATGGACTTGAGATGCCGCTTCCTCTCTTCAAGCGGTGCGGTCAACAAGTCGCGGCCGTTAAAGTGGAGAAGGTCGAATGCCACATAGGTTGCTGGAATTGTCTTCCCAAGAACCACTGCTCTCTTAGCGTCTTCAATCCCGAACCGGCTTTGCATCTGATGGAAATCTGGAGTCCCATCCGGGCCCAAAATGACCGTCTCGCCATCGATGATTGCAGCTTTGCCGCGAATACTCGTGCCCAGCTTCTGAAGCTCTGGATACTCCCGGGTTACGTCGCGTAGGCTCCTATTTTGAAGCTCTACCTTGTCATCGTGTTTGAACAGCAGGGTTCGCTGGCCGTCCCATTTGAGCTCGAAAAGATAGTCATCGGAATCAAACGGTTCTCCCGTCTTGGCGAGCATCGGCCTTATGGGACGCTCGTCGAAGAGCGTCAACGCTTGTCGTGTGCTTTGATGCTCGCCTTGAGGGCTTCCATTAGGTTCTTTGTCGGCTTAATCTCTGGAACTCTTACCTCGATGACTTCTTCCTGGCCCTTCATCTTGGCCTCAATCATCTTCATCAGCGACTCGTGGTATCTGTCCTTGTACTCTTTGTAGTTGAAGGGTTTCTTCATGATTCTGATAAGCTGTCCAGCTAGCTCCAGCTCCTCCTTGTCCACTTCCATTGCCTTCTTCAACTCTGGAAAGTCCTTCGGGCTCCGTATCTCGTCGGCGTAGTGCAAGGTCGACATGAGGATGGACCCCTCATAGGGTCGCAACGCGACTAGGTGTTCTTTCTCGTGCATGACGACTCTGCCGACAGCGATTTTCTGGTACTCCTCTAATGCTTGCATCATCAGCGAATAGGGTTTTTCGCCACGCTCATCTGGCATGAGGTAGTAGCTGCTGTCGAAGTAGATAGGGTCAAGCTTGTCTGCGTCGACAAACTGGAATATTTCGACTAGACGTCCAGACTCCATCTCGAGCTTTTCTAGGTCTTTTGGAGTGACCGGGACGTACTTTCCCTTCTGGAATTCGTACCCCCGGATTATATTGTCCCAGGCAACTTCCTTCATGCACTTAGGGCACATTCTCTTGAACTGAAGCGGGCTCTTGCAGGTCGGACACATCATCCGGAGTCCTGTCTTGTGCTCAGAAATTGCCCCGTAGGTCTTGACCGGAATGCTGACTAGCCCGAAGCTTATTGCGCCCTTCCAAATCGCTCTCGGAGGCATTACTACACCTTGACCTGGGGAAGCGGGTTACTCCCTATGACCTCAATAAGAGGGTTACCGGGAGCCAATTAACCATATCGCGCATCTGTGCCCTAATCCAAAGCAACAGAATAAGCCTTGAAACGCACTGAAGAAGTTGTCAATGTTGCCGGTAGGCAGATTGTCCTATCGAACCTCGACAAGCCGATGTGGAAGAAGGAGGGAATAACAAAGGCTGACCTCATACAATACTATGTCTCGGTGGCACCTTGGATGGTCCGGTTCATCAAGAACCGACCCTTGATGCTGAACCGGTTCCCCCACGGGGTTTCCGACAAGTCGTTCGTGCAGAAAGACTGGCCTCACCATCCAAGCTGGGTAAGAATCGTCCCTGTCCCATCGCATGACAAGCCTGGCAAGGCCGTGAGACACGTCGTCTGCGAGGATGAGGCTACGCTGGTCTGGCTTGCCGATATGGCTTGCGTAGAGATCAACCAGTTTCTCTCGTCTGCTCCCAAGTTTGACTGGCACGATCTGCTTTTGGTCGACTTGGACCCGTATCCACCCGCCGAGTTCGAGGATGCTCTGGGAATCGCTGACTCCTTCCACACTGCTCTGGACCAAATGAAGTTGAGACATTTGATCAAGACTTCCGGGGCCGATGGGATTCACATTCTGATCCCGATTCTCCCGAAGTATACCATTGAAGTCATCAGGCGATTCGTCCTCCTTGTCGGAGTCCTGCTTGAGGAACTGGCTCCAAAGAAAGTGACCACTTCCAGGCGCATAGCTGACCGAGTTGGCAAGGTCTACGTCGACTGGTTTCAGAACGGCCTGGGAAAGACGGTGGCAGCTCCATTCAGCCTTAGACCGAATCCCGGAGCTCCTGTCTCTTTTCCGCTGGACCCGAGGAGCTTGAAAAAACACGTGACCCCGGAAGAATTCAATATTCACACAGTTGTTGAAATCGGGAGAAAAGACCACTTCACGAGGTTCGACGTGACCCCAGACCAGAGCCTCGACGGCGCCTTCAAAGAACTCGGTGCTTCACCGTAGCGAATGCCGTTTTCTTGAAAGGTGGGCCCGGAGAGATTTGAACTCTGTCGATCCGACGCGGTCCGGTTCTCGACCCCACGGTCTCCGAAGCGTGGCTGTATCAGCCGTGTGCTCCTCCGCCTGAGAGAAAATCAGGCATCAGTATCCTCCGACTCTCGATGGGGGGCTTCGACTAGGTTATCTCAGCCCTTCTGAGGCGGTTGAGCAGCGTTTTGATTATTTTCACCAGCCTCTCCGCTTTGTCCCCCCGAATCGGAGACAGGTCAGGCCAACGCTTGGAACCAAACGCGTTAGTCGGACAGCGAATCCATTGGTCTTGAATCAAATGCGTCACGGGTAGAGTTCGGGAGTTGCACCCGTCAAAGAGAGTTTTTCGACAAAGCGAGACTGTGGTTTGACAATCGGAGAAACCTCCATGATCAGCTTGTCCGAGTCGGGCACCTCCAAGTCACCGTTCGACAATTCAAGAGATGGCGCCTAGGTCAAGCAAGGCCGACGCTTGAGACAGTAACCACGATCTGGGGCCTTACTCACATAGACCCCGAGAACCTAGCGCAAATCGTCAGAGGTCTAGTTGGGGTCAAAGACAAGGTGGACTAACAAAGTTTGCAAAGTACGGTTGTAACTTGACCCTATCCGACCGTATCAAGGGCGGGGAAATAACAGGGAAGACACAGAGTATCAGTCATTTGAGAGAAATCGGTTCGATTGGCGGCTCAAAATCCGCCAAGAGCTATGGAAATCCGCACAGGCAAGTGTTTGGGCCAGGAGGAATTCGAATGTTCAGTGACTTGAAAAAGAAGTCATGACAAGAATTATTCGTGAAGGCCTGGAAGTGACCTATGAGCCAATCGTCAAAGTGGGCGCTCGGAGACTCATCCCAGACTTTCGAGTAGGCGACACCTCCATCGAGTGTACTTGCGCCACCCAAGTTAGAGTCAAAGCCCGGAGACTTGGCGAGAAATTCAGACTACCAAAGGAACAGTTCCCTCGAGTGAAATGCCTCTTAGTCACTCTTGCCAGACTACTACCCAGATATGCATCCTACCTTGAGCCTCGAGTAAATGTGACGACTGTCGAGCATTTCATAGAAAGGATTCCAGAATTCTGGAGTGGGCCCGGCCGGATTTGAACCGGCGACCCCACGGTTTCTGAAGCTGTTTCAGTATCAGCCGTGTGCTCTTTGGCGTCGGCTATCGGACGACCTGACCATGCTGAGCTACGGGCCCGACGTTTTTTCGTGCCGGACTGGGACGCGTATTAAGACTTTCCAGAATGAGGCTGATTCTCCAAAGTCTTTAAGACCGTCCAAGGCATCGGCGCGAACCAATGGGCCGGTAGTTCAGCCTGGTATGCCAAAACCCTTTGGGGTTTTGGGCTGAAGAACGTCCGGTTCGCATAGGCTAAACAGACGCCTAGGATGACCGGAAGGCCGCGGGTTCAAATCCCGCCCGGTCCACCATTCACTTTCGATGTTCTGCCAGCAATAGAATCCGGTAACACGACGCTTTTGCGCATGGATTCTCAGAAACTGTCTCATGATGACTGCAGCACGATGCCCATCGTGCGGTCAACAAGCACCTGCCGGATCCTCGTTCTGTGCTTATTGCGGCTCGAGAATAGGCTCCCAAACCGAAGGCTCAACACCAGTCACAAGCGTTTCCCGCTTTCAGGGAGGCGTGTTCGGGGAGACAAATTACATAATCGACCAGAAACTCCTTTCTTTTCGGGACACCTTTGGAATCAAGGACGAGTCGGGAAACCTTCTAGCTTGCGTAAAGAGGGAACTGCTGGGTTTCGGTCCGAAGTTTTGGTTTGAAGCACCACAGGGGGCAAAGCTCGGCGAAGTCCAGGGCAAGATTCTCTCCGTGAGACCAACGTTCGAAATCTACGATGCTAGTAATCGGCTTGTTGCCGTGGTCAAGAAGAAGCTCTTCAGCCTCCTCGGGTCGCAATGGTGGATGGAAGATTCTTCGGGCCACGAAATCGCGAAGGTCTCGGGGAACATCTGGGAGCATGACTACCGTGTCGAAACCCCGGCCGACGCGCAAATTGCCCAGATTCACAAGAAATGGATCTCGGTTAGAGACTCGTACTGTGTGGAGATTACTAACCCGGAAATCAAGCCTTTCCTAGTCTTGTCATATGTTATAGCCATGGACCATGTGGAAGACAAGGAGCATGGCAAGGTTTTCGGCCGACCAGTGATCCGGTTCTAGCCCATCGGCAAGATCCCATCGTTGGCGAGCAGAGTGCGATGAGAGGCCCTTTCACCAGCCATAGCACCTATGGCTCCGATGACTCGAGCCCGCGCATCGAGCCTGCTCTCTGACAATAGAACCTTGAAGGTCAGCCTCTAGCTGACAGCGTGACCTGTCCCTCGTCTTTCACCAGCTTCTCCGGGTTCCCGGACAGCCGTGCCAAAGTCTTCTCCACCTCCAGCTCCGCATTGTCCGCGTGTATGAAAATCGGCACGTTCTCCATCCCAGTGGCGATGAAGCTTGATAGAAGCCACTCCCCGGGCGCGAACTCTAGCGTCTTTTCCAGAATCTGTTTGTCAATTGTGAAAGTGTCGCTGACCACTGTTCGGTCGTAGGGTCGCGGCAGGGTCCCGACAAAGTACGTATGGAGCTGCTGCAGCGCGTTCGTGTTGAGGTACGCGATCCGCTGGGTGGCCAAACATCCTCCCAAGCCATACTTCCGGCCCTGCCGCAAGAGTGTCTCCACAACTCGGGAACAGTCCTTGTCAATCCCCCCAGACCCAGAGAGATCCGGAACAAACTCCTGCGCCTCGTCAAACACGAACAAGACATAGGGCTTGACCTTGAACGATCTCTTACGCCTCTGCAAAAACTCACGGGCGAGATGAATAACAAGCTCCTTAATCGTCACAGGGTCCGAGATCGAGATGCATGTTAGCCTGGACCCTTTCTCGACAAGCTGTCGAATACCTTCAATGTCCAAGCCTCCAGTCGCCCGCTTCTGTTTCTCCGCCCGTTTCAAATTGTCCAGAAGACCCATTCGGCTCGTTGCCCAGGCGTAAACACCGCTCTTTTCTGAGACACCAAACTCGGCAACAGCCTCCCGTCCACCCCCGTCAAGCAGTCCGATGAATCCCTCGTCAATAGGCATTGAATCAGTCAAGTCGTGCTCGGACTTGTAGTCCGAGACAAACTGGCGAATCCGGTCGATGGCGTTGACATAGTGTGGCCTCTCAAGGTTGTCACCGCGCATCTTCCCCAGTTCTTCGAGAATATCGCCGAAACTGGGAATCTTCGACTCAGGCTTGAGATAGTAAGTGATCTTCTTCTGGTCGAAAATCCGTTTGAACACCTGGCGAACTCTATCATCCTCCTCGTACTCTCGAGGCTTGACCACGTTGACATAGAACTGTTCAGGATTCACAACGGGATTTTCTAGGATTATCTTCGAAGGCAGCTTCTCGTCCGCGAAGAGATCCATCAGCAGGAACGGATACTCGCTTGAAATGTCGAACACCACGACCTTAACATCCGGCGCGTGGATGAGCAGTCGCCGCAGTACGTTGGCTAGGAGGTTGGACTTTCCTGCCCCGGTAAAAGCGAAGATTCCGAAGTGGTACCGAACCATCGACTCAAAGTCGACGTAGATCGGAATCCTGTCCTCGGTCGACTCAAACATCTGAATGGTTCCGATTCGTGGGTCACGGTACGCGTCGCTTGTCGTCGTCTTCCCGCTGTAGCCTAGCTTGGAAAGTATGCGCTGGTTGTACATGTGGCCAATCATGCTCTTGTTGAGAATGTTGGCCTCAGCAGCTATTACCGGGTAGCTGAAGCCCTTCTCGTACTTCGGCTCGTTGACACCATCCGTCATTAGGTCGTAGTTGATGGGCAGGGCGCTAATCTGCACCATCATCGTGGACTTGTCACTTGTCTCCCAGTCGTTGACAGACTGCTGGATGATTTCGAACTGCATCGGGTAGTAGCTGTTCTCCGAGAGCCCCTTGAGACCGTAGTGCTCGGGCCATATGCGCGAGATTACCATCAGCGAGTAACGCGGCTGGTTTTCCCTAGACTTGAAGTTCCGTACCGCCACAAGCATTCCCTCCTCAATCATTCCCATAATGTCCTTGTGATATTCGACCTTAATCCGACAGTCATACCGGGAAGAGGTCCCTGTCAGCTCGTGCGTAGCAATGGGCATGAAAGCCGGAGTGACGCTGCTCAGCCGACCATGAAATCGCCCGTCAAAATCTGTAAAGTATCTAGAACGCTTCTCTTCTAGTGGCTTCAACCTCGCTCCTCCTCTCCCTAAACGTGCTCATGTAGAACACGAAGCGTCTCAGCCTAGGATTGTTCATAAGCCATTTGCCCGTTGTGTCAATAATCCTACGCATCTCTTCATTATGCCACTTCGCAACCTTGTCAGCAATGAACAAAGGCTTGTTATGCCCAAACAACTCAGGAACACTGTTGCTGGTCATTGACCCGAGCGTCACCATCACCAATTCCTGCAGCGGATTCTCAGTCTGCTCCTCCTTGAACACTATCGGGGTCAAGGGCTCGTCAGCACCTCCGTAAGAGTGTTTGAACAGCAGAGTAGTGTCCGGCCGAAGATCAAACCCTGGATGGGCCAGCCGGTCCATCAGGAGAACGTTGCTCCTAAGCTGGGGGTCGTAATCTGCCTGGGATAGTTGAACGTAGCTCTTGAGAAACAGTCGTTCTGGGATAATCTTGTTCCGAATCGCCCCACTTACAAACCCTGGCCTATGCTCAAAGTCGGGCACGGTCGTGAGAAAACAGGAATCATATTCGACCAGCGACCAGGGGACTTCGATTGACTCGTGGCTGAAGACGCTCAGGGTTTGGAGAAGCATCCTATCAGTGTTAGGCAGTTTAGAGAGTTCATTCTGCGAAATGCCAGACTGCCAGACTTCCGCCTGTGTCATGACTGGGAGAAGATGATTCTTGAAATCCCGCGCGGCGGTGTCCTTCGTCATCCCAACCAAGAGAATACGCTTCCGCCAACACTCCTCTACCAAGAGGTTAAGCGTGAAGAGGGTGAGAAAGGCCATGTCTTGAGTCGTCAGCCAGTGCCACTCGCCATTTTTCCAGACCTTCATGGGGTTCTGGTCCGGCTTTTCCTCAAACATTCGCCTCCCTATCGTACCGACCAGAGTCTTGATACGCGGCCACGTTGTGCGGTATCGGTCTCTAAAGGCAAGTGACCCGTCCTTCAGCTCAAGATATTTCTCAGTTACCGATCTCTTGAGAAAGCGTTCAACCCGTCTCTTTCGATCCTCCTCAGTTATCTTCAGCTTCGCGCAGATCTCTTCGAGAGTTAGCACGCCGCTTTTCTCAAGTGCCAGAAGACACCGATAACGCAGATAGTCGCCTCTAGGGGGTGGAAGGTCGAGATCTGGATTGTCGGCATGGTGGCGGCCATAGGCCAGGTCGTTCTCGTCTAGCGGTTCCTCGCCGATACTGACACCGCAAAGCGCGCCGTTGGTTCTCCAGAGCTTTCGTCTTGATGTGTCGTAGATGAGGCTGGCGAGGGTTGTGGCGAGGCTTCGGTCCATAAGGATGATCTGAGGAGGATTATTCTCCATTGCCAGCTTGTAAGCCAGATAGAACTCTGAGAAGGTCATAATCCAGGCTGGAATCGTCGAGTTGTTAACAATCGCCTCGTCGGTAGACGGCCTTACCAGGGAGATTTCAGAGGTTTCTCCCGGCTGGATGAAGCTCTGGTCAATATCAGGAACCTCGCTGACATACACAGGTACACAGCTTGAAAGGGCTCTGCCGCTCGTCAGAAAACCGTCGCCATACTCAACAGTTGGAGGCCCTATCTCACCATATGTTATCGTCCCTCGAGCCGCGTAGGACCCGCCGAAAAACACCACCAGGTCGAACAGGGGCCGTGCATAGTCGGTCCCGTCGACGGCTGCGAAAGACACTTTCTCACTCCCAAACACTTCCTTCGCCGTTTTGCGGACCCGTCCGGTCTGAAATCGATCAACTATGATCTGGTTGAAGAACCGTTCGTAGAGCCCTTGAATCGCGGCGAACCGCGTCCTGTATCCTTCAATCTGCTCAACCGCCCCATTTTGGAGAATGGAACCTGCCCTCTCAATCTGGCCGCTAAGTGAAGAACTCGCCCCGTCCTTCTCCATCGTAGACAAGAATAGCCCGAAGGGTTTCTTGCTCTATAAAGGTGGGATGAGAAATGCGAACCTATTCATTTCAGATTTTCGAATTAGCCATTATAAGGCCTCGAATCCTTCGACCCGAAGCAAGGCCGGAAGAGCATGGACTCCATGCAAAAAGACACGTTAACACAAGCCGTGCTCATTCTCGAATTCGGAGTAATAGTCGTTCTTGTCTGGGGTGTCTCACTCGAATACAGAGCTAATCAATACCTACAAGCATGGGTCAACGAGCGCGCCCCGCTCCTGGGCTACTTGCTCAATGGCTATCTAGCCGCCATGCTGGGCGGCGTTCTTGTCGGCAGCATCATACTGTTCCTCCAAAACCGTCCAAGAAGGACAAAACCCGAGTCTCCGAAGAATGTCTAGCGCGATGCTAGGGCGATTCGTTCAATCTCATCGCGCTTTCGCACCGAGGCACTCTTAGCGTCTCGGGCCGCCGCGAGCGCGAGCTCTTCGGCAAGGCATTCGTCGACTGTTCGGGGATTATTGTGCGATGCAGCTCTCGCAGCATCTGAAATGTGTCGCAGGGCGATGTCGGTCCGCCTCTGGGGAGCAATGTCGATCGAAATTGGATACACAATTCCACCGTATGCTATTCTCGTCACATCTTCAGCAGGCGCCGCGTTCTCGACCGCTCTCACAAGAATCTCAATCGGGTTCTTTCCTGTCCTAATCGCGATTATGTCAAACGCGTTCTTGATTATGCTCGTGGCGCGAGCCTTGCTTCCGCCAGCCCGACCAGGCCTCATCATGTTGTCGATGAGCCGCTCAACTATGTTGATGGTTGATTTCTTGAAGCGCTGGTGTTCATGTCTCCCACTGGTGTGGGGGATCAAAATAGGTCTCGCAGATATGTACCGCTTCAGCCCAGGGTCTTCGGGCTCAATACCAGCAGTTGCCCATTTGCCGAAGACCTTGACCTCCGGCAGTTTTCGAAGCTCCTTGCTCATCGAGACACTTCAGTGAAACGGCGACTGCTCGCCTAGCAGTGCTTTAAACGTTGTCGGAAACACTACCGAAGCCCACGTTGATAAGATAGCTTCGAGTGTATCCGGAAAGCGCTGATGGGTATAGGTACTCGGCCTCATTGGAGGTCTCCTTGATGACGCGACTTGTGTTCGTCTGCGAGGGGAATGTTTGTCGAAGCCCAATGGCCGAGGCGTTGTTGAAGGACATCCTGCTCGCAAGGAAGATAGACGGGGTCGTAGTGTCATCCTGCGGGCTCAGGGCCCAGGATGGAGCATACGCTCATTCAGAACTCGAATCCGTAATCGGAGATGCCTACCGACACCTTTCGAATTTCAGCTCGCGGACAATCAACGAAGAGATAGTCGGTGAAGCTGACTATCTTCTGGCAATGGAGGACCGACACGTGCGAGAAATCAATGTCCGCTTCCCGGCAACCAAAGGAAAGACGTTTACAATATCAGAGTTTGCTGGGGCAAGGGGTGAGATCAAGGACTTTATCGACAGCGACGAACCGGACATATTAGATTGGATTAAGAATTGTTACATCGAAATGAGCGATGTGCTGCCTAAAGTAGCTGAGAGAATCAGTAGCTTGAGAAAGACCGGTCCTGAAAGGTCTTCGAAAAAAGCTTCATAGTCTAGTCGTCGAAAACAAACAGTATCCTTGACAGTAACGGAAACCGTTCCGAAACCCCCTGTTCAAAGCCACAGTTTTCCGATCGAATCGCTTCTTTCGGCTAGGTTGATGTTATCGCCTCGAATAATTGGTGAAAAAGTCTACTTTCTGAGTGACATGGGAGGCGTTCTTAGCCTATACTCCATGGACAAGAAGGGAGGAATCCCTCAGCCGCTCCTACCGGGAGGACTTGCGCTGGTCAATCCGCATCTCATGATCGGTGACAACTTCGTCGTCCTACCCAAGCTGGGCAAAATCATGGTGATGGTTGACAAGAATGGGAACGAGAATTACCAGCCCTCCTTCATTCCTATGGACGGGGGCTTTCCAGAGCCTATCTTCGGGAAAGATTACGAGAACGAGCAGATATCGTGCATTCATTGCGACCACGAGAGCAACATTGCGTTCTTCGAGCGGGACGATAGGAAGACCCCAGAACAGGAGTGCTTACTTGCCAACCTCCAAAGCAGAGAGGTTACCTCGCTTGGACGAAGCTCTTACGGCAACTTTGCACTAGGAGTCTCAAGCGACAATTCGAAAGTCATACTCGCTGATGGTTACACGGCTGGCGACGTTGTCCTGTTCTTCTGGCAGAAAGGGATGAGGGAAAGAACACTACTCTACGGGACACCAATTGAGAAACGGGACGGAAAACCGGTTCCTCCCTCCGGAATCGGGCGATGCAATTTCGTCGACCACGACAAGGCACTCCTTTTCCGGTCAAACATATTCCATGATAACGGCGCCGTTACCTATCTGAACTTAGACAGTCCTTCCAGGCCTATCGACGTTTCAATTGACGGCTTGAAGCATTCAGGCGTTGGGGAGCTTAGCGAAGTCAGGCAAGTTAGGCAGGACATTTTCGTCCTAGAGTACAACATCGACGGCATTTCTTGGATCTACGAGGCAAAGTACGTCGCAGGCGCAAAGCCGACAGTCAAAGTGCTTAGAGTCCTTTCCGGGGCCGGAGAGTTGTCTAACGGCGTCGTATTGGGCTTGGAATGGGAGGTGAAGTTGGATTCACCGGTGAAGGCAGAATATGTTCTCTCCTTCGCGAAGGCCAACGAACCATCACAACTCTACTTCTACTCCTCAGAAAGCAGCGAAGGCCCGGTCCGATTGTCCAGCGAAAAAGTTCTGGGAATCCCTGAAGGCTACCTGTCGGGGGGGGAGGACGCGAGCTATACTTCCTTCGACGGACAACGCGTCTCCGCACGGCTATACCTTCCATCGCATCGATTGGGACTCAAAGGTCCATACCCTCTTGTCGAATACGTTCACGGAGGACCTCAAGGCCAGGAGAGACCAGACTTCACCTGGTTCTCAATGCCGTTGATTCAATACTTGACACTGAACGGGTTCGCAGTTTTCGTTCCCAATGTCCGAGGAAGCACCGGGTACGGTGTCGCTTACATGAAGAAGGTTGACCACGATTGGGGAGGAGACGATGTAAGAGACCACCTTGAAGGCTTGAAGCTCTTGGAGAAGGACTCCCGAATAGACTCGTCTAAACGAGGAGTCGTAGGCCGATCTTACGGTGGCTACATGACTCTGACGCTTGCCGCCCGTCACCCGACATTATGGAGAGCCGCTGTTGACATGTTCGGCCCCTACGACCTGCCGGCTTGGATCAAGCGCCTGCCACCCTCATGGCTACCTTACATCAGCCTAGCGGTTGGCGACCCGGAAAAGGAACGGGGGCTGTTAGTCGAACGTTCACCAAAGACATACTTCGACAATCTCTCATCACCTCTGATGATCATACAAGGTAAGAATGACCCGCGGGTTCCAGAACCGGAGTCAGCGCAGGTCGTCGTCGACCTACGCCAAAAAGGAACCGACGTGGATTACTTGGTATTCGAAGACGAGGGTCACGATGTTCTTCGCTTCAAAAACAGAGTTGTATGCTACAGCAAAATCACCGACTTCTTCGCCAAACACCTGAAGCAATAACTCGCTGACCCGCCCAACAAGCTTATCCGCCAGCTAAATCGCCCAGAATCAAGCCTGATCGGAAAAACAAGCGCGAGATTTCCAGACCGGCCTATTCCACAGCTAACCCTAGGGGAATACGCACGGTTCCCAAAACACTGGACAAGCCCGTAACAGGCTAATCAGCGGGAAACACGCCTAGAATCACACCCAGACACCAGGCCCCCCCGGGAAAAATTTGTAATCGTGTGGCTGTCTCGAAATGCATGACAAGTAAAGAGAGACTACTGTTTCTTCAAGCCCGGATCTTGCCCAAAACGCGCCTGAATCGCAATCTGTCAGCGACCATCAACTACGCGTTGGCCGCGTGAAGGAAAATGCTAACGATTCCACCTTGCCAAAATCCCGGACTTACCTATAGCACGACTTGTCAGCGAGAAATCGCCCGTTCTTCGCGCCAGACAGAAAACGACCTCAGAAAAAGAGACCGGGCACGGACGCGGCCATTTGAGATTTGAGTCGGAGAGTCTGGGAACGATCCGTAGCAGAAAGACGTCCGGCTCCAGAGGCTTCAACGGCGGTGGCGGCTTCCGTGGTGATGGGCATCTCTTCCAAGCAGGGTGTCTTAGTCATCGTCTCCACCCTGTGATCCCAACAGCGTCGAACGTTAGCCTTACGACTGCTCCCTTCCGGGCCTCGCCGGTTTCGACCACTAGGAAGTAACAATCCTCCCTTCAGAGGACGTTCTCCCTCCGCCGGCCCGATGGGGCAGGATGTCATAGTTGACAGCCAGGTCCTCAACAAGGTCGAGGCTGCCGCTCACCAGCGTTGCGGACCCCCGCAAAGGTCGATTTCGGGTTACAGGAAACGACCAGCTTCCCAGTCCCCCACCACCGCCAAACTAGTCCAGACAACAACCAGCGTATAAGAATAGCCGCCAGACTAGCAAACGCGCCACCTACTAGAGCGGAGGTGACATGGAGGCTTGCTTCTCCTTCGGAAGCTCGGCCCACTTCACGAACTCGGCACTCGGAGGTTCCTCCTCATACATTCGCCTTCTCTGACACTCTAGAGGCTGTGCTGGATGATCCAAAAGCTCGGCAGCCGTAATCACTCTATGACCAGCTCGCTCAGCCACTTTTTCGACCGGCTCAAGAAATCCTTTCCACCCTTCATCCCTTAGAAGGTGATGGTCCACGACAACCGTCTCAACTTTTTCCACAATCACCTGCATGTTACTAAGTGCGGTCTGGAAAAAATCGTCGCCAATCTTGAATCCCCGAAGGTATGTTGGGGGGCCACTTGTAACCAACAGGTCTGGTTCTTCGGCCAGAATCAGCTTGACCGTGTCCTGTGACACAGGCCCTTGAGCATCCGGAGCAAACATCACCTTTTCCCTGGACCGCTCGACAACACATGGCAACACCCAGCCCAGCTCCGTGTCGTCCTCACCATGCGGGACCGGTCCCGGAAACCTGAGTCTTGTCCTGCCGAAGTCGAAAGACTGCCCATCAGCCACCTCCAGCCGCGAAGCCAGCTTCCCAACACTTTGCCGGAACATCCAGCCGCGACGTCGTTGCGACGTATTGACCTTCTGACGAGCGTCTTTAACGAGGACCAACTTCCCGCTGTAGATTTTCTCAGCAGACGCCGGACTGCTCCCCAACCACACCGGCTCCAAATAACCTGGAGTATGGTGATCATTGTGGTAGTGCGACACTGTAACTACTTCAGCGTTCAACGCCGCCTCTTCTATCCGCTGGCGTGCATTCGCCAGCGCTTCGTACTCGCGGGGATGGGGCATCAGTCGGAACCGAGGGCCAAGAGCAACCCCCGCATCCAAGAGAACGCTGACGTCTTTGGTGCTGACAAGAGTACACATAGAACGAACCCCCAAGCTCTCAAAGGCTAATGGCGTAGTGGTGACTTGCACTGGCCGTCAGCGCCTCGCTTCGTCAGCCGCCCAGCAAGGCTTTATTGATTCACCTGGCCGTTCTTACTCACGGGTCCGATGACTTCTCTGGCCCAGCGGAGAGTCCGAAGGGACTGGATGAAGTGGATCTTGAGACCTGCACTAGTAGGCAAGAATGAGCGAGGACCCAAATCACAAACCAACTCCAGCTTTGACCAACGAGTGAAATAGTGGCGTCAACGATGCCCGACTAACCCTAACGGCGGCACTGACCCGTGGAGTCAACTAAGCGATGGCTAGTCCTCGCCTCAGTCCTATCGTCAAGAGTCGTCTACACCATAAACTGGTTCAACATATCACCAGCACTCCCTATCATTCAATCCGACCTGAAAATCGACCAAGCGTCCATAGGCCTCCTCACATCTTCATTCTTACTCGGCGCCGGATTGTTCCAAATTCCGGCAGGAGTCTTATCCTCGCGATGGGGCCCCAAGAACACATCACAACTCGGAATGCTAACCCTATCCCTATCGGCAATCGGGGAAGGAGTCTCTCCGAACTTTCCCATACTATTCACATCGAGATTTCTACTCGGAATCGGAGCCGCCCTCTTCTTCGCGCCAGCAATAGGCGTCCTGACACCTTTGTTCAAACACGACGAGGAGGGGTTCGTAATGGGCCTCTACAGCGCGATGTTCAATGTCGGAGGAGGTTTAGGGCTGTTCGCCTGGGCATTCCTAGTTGAGGTCTGGAACTGGCACGTAGCCCTCGTGCTAGGAGGCATCATAGGCCTAGTCTTGGTAATGTTCGGACAAGTCGTAATACCGAAAGACGTCCAAGTCCTGCACCAACCCGGCTCGATGGGAGTTGCCCTCAGAAGCAGGAACATCATGCTGATCTCATTCGGCATAATCGGAATCTGGGGAGGAATCTTCACTACCTCACAATTCCTGCCGAAATTCCTTGGAGAAGTGTATCAAGTACCGACAGGCCAAGCGGGATTAATCGCCTCCCTGATTATGTTCGCAGCAATCCTCGGAGGACCAGTTGGCGGTAGAGCCTCAGACCTTCTCCGACAACGCAAGGTCTTCATGCTCATTCCAGGCTTCGCTGTTGCACTCGGACTTGCCCTCATTGGCATAGCCCCTCCCGACCAGATGTGGCTCCTGATACCCATCATCGGGTTCATGGATGCCATAGTATTCTCGATAGAATATGCAAGCGCCAGCCAATTTCCGGAGGTAGGCCAAAAGTACGCCTCTCTGGCTATTAGCTTCATGAACTCGGCGCAGATACTGGGAAGCTTCGGAGTCCCCATTGTTTTTGCGATTCTAGGATACCCGCTAGGCTGGTACTTTCTCGGAGGGGTCGCGGCTGCCACCCTCCTCTTGGTGTTCTGGATTCAGGAACCGTTCAAAGCCAACGGTCAGGGGCTAGGATAACTTGTACAACTCGTCACGAGAAACCGGTTTCAGCGGAGTCTTGCTGGTCCCTCGGTAGACGAGACGACCCGTTGACCTCGCTTTCAATCGAGCCACCTCGGAAACGCGTATCTTCATGAGCATGATTCTCCTGGCGATAACAGGAGCCTTCCGAGGACTCGCCGCAATTAGTAACGCGCCTGAGCTCATCAGTTTCAAAGGGTCGAGTCGCAGCTTTGAGCAAATCTCGCGTGTCTCGGGGGTGACTGGAATCTTGCCAGCTGAAACTTCAATCCCGAGTCCCGAGGCCTCCGCTAGCTCCCACAAACCGTTTAGAACTCCTCCTTCAGTCGGATCATGCATAGCATGAACCCCTTCCATGTTGGCTAAGGCTAGGGCTTCCTTGACTAAGCTCAGTTGGCCGAAGAGCTTTTTTGCTCTCTGTAGAACGCCTTCGGGAATTCCTCGAAGGCGCGACAGGTCTTGAGTGGCCAAAATCGCTGTCCCCTCGAGGCCAGCGGTTTTTGTGAGAAGGATTCTGTCTCCCTCCCTTCCAGCTCCTGACATGAGGAGCTTCCCTCGGTGAGCCTCACCGACCATGAAGCCTGCTATTATGGGACGCGTTAGGCCGTGGGTCGCTTCAGAATGACCTCCGATAACGGATATTCCCATAGATTTGGAGGTTTCATGGATTTCTTTCATAATCTGCCGGAGCGTTCTCTCGTTCATTCCGGCGGGGAGTAGAAGAGTGCACAGATACCACAAAGGGCGTGCACCGGTCGTCGCGATGTCGTTGGCGTTGATTATTACCGAGTGTGCTCCAATATGGGTCGCAGTCCCCGTGATCGGGTCCGTTGAAAAAACGAGGACTTTGTTGCGATAGAGAATAGCTGCAGCGTCGCGGCCAATTCCAGGTGGGATAAGAATCCTCCTGCTCCTCTGCCCCAAGTATGGGAATACAGCTCTGACTAGCCACGAGGGTGGAACCTTTCCCGGAAGTAAGACAGCCAACTGATTCACCATCGTGTTGAAGAATACGACCGTTCTATGGTTTGTGGCATTGGGTTCTGTTGACTTATCGTCGGGTGCCTCTCTAACGTATACGGTAGGGTTTGGTTCTTGTTGTGCGTTGTTGGCTGTCAGGTCTGTTTGGCAACATTATGCTCCAACACGGGAAGTGCTAGGACTGCTGGTAGTGTTCAGGAGGATGGTCAACGAGTCCATACGGATAGGTATAGCCAACGACGCGTCCTCGTTGAGAAAGCTCTCACTCCTCTCCTACAACCAGCTCGCCCAGTATGATTCTCCCTGTTGTTGCAAGCTCTGCGCCATATCCAGAGCAGCAGGAATACTAGCGTCTAGGAAGAAGTCTCGAAGGAGAGGTTTGCCCTCTAGGACCCCGTATGCTGTTAGACAGCAGCTCGTATCATGCTACGTCTTCAAGACGAAGAACGGAGGATTGGAGATTCCGATCGCGAGAGGGAAACGTCTCAGCATACCCCTGACCAAGCATACATTAGACGTCATCTCTCAACCAGGAGTCACTGTCCGTTCCTTCACCCTCACCCTGAACAGGCTGAGTCTCTGCATTGCTCTCGACGTTGTCAAGTTAGAGTGCACTTCCACGGTCGGTGTGGACCGTAATCTTCGTAATCTCACTGTTGGAAACGAGGAGGAGACAAGTCACTACGACCTCTCAGAGACTGTGAGAGTGGCCAGTACTACGGTGCGTATAGTGGCATCTTTCAAACGAGACGATGCGAGGATAAGAACCGTGATAGCATCGAAGCATGGTCAACGTAGAACCGCTAGGACCGGTCATCTACTCCACAATGCCACGAAGACGATTGTGGCATTAGCGGTCCAGCGGAGACAGGTAATTGTTCTGGAAAACATTCAGAGTATACGTGCTCTCTACTGTAAGGGTAATGGTCAGGGTAGAAAGTATCGGGGTAGGATGAACGCGTGGAGCTTCAGCGAAGCCCAACGACAGTTAGAGTACAAGGCCCGATGGATAGGACTACCAGTTATTCGTCTGTCTAGGCGTGAGACCAGAGGCTCCAGCATGACCTGTCCGAGATGCGGGGAGAGACTCCAATCGGACAAGAGACTGAAACGCAAGCTCTGGTGTAACAAGTGTAGAATAGTAATGGACCGGGACAGGGTGGCGGCTGTTAACCTGGCCCGGCGGAGGCGGTTGAGGTTCGACCGTTCACGGGCCCATGAGGGGCCGCAAGGCGGAGCAGTTGAAGCAGTGAAGGGGAACCCGACGCCTACGGTAGTCCCCGGAGTCGATGCCCCGAAGCTAACTCAACCAACCAAGAGTTAACAGAACCGGATAGATTAAAGTGGATCAGGGTCGAAGGCAGATCGAGTAGGATTGAAGAGCTTCAAGCCTCCTTCTCTCGCAGGTCCGGTCGGGTTCTCATTCGCGTCGATTGGCTTTGTTGCGGCTGTTGTCGTTGCTAGGGTCTTCGTCATGCTGGAGGCTCAGTGCACACTTGCTTGTCCCGTCGTTAGGGTTCATGGTTTTAGGCTCCATCACATTTTCTATGGGCTTATCTTGCTCTTGTTGTCCGTCTCACTTCTGGCGTTGGCGGAGGATACGCGAACCAAGTGGGATGGTGCTCTGGTTGCGGGTATTGGGGTCGGGCTTGTCGCTGACGAAGTGGGCCTGCTTGTTCTAGGGGTTCAGTACTGGAGTCCCGCGTCGCTCATTGTAATCGGAGCCGTGGGAGCACTGCTGATGTTGGCGACCGTCTCGTTGATGGTTCGACAAGGGCTAGACGATTTTCGGATTCTAGATAAGGCGCAAGTGATGACAGGGCTTGCAATACTTCTGGGAATGGCAGGTTTCATCTATTTTGACAGGCCCATACACACGATGGTTGCCCAAGCCGCGGCTGGCGCATGGGCGCTGTCCTTGGCCCTCATGATAACCGCGGGACGGACGCATGTTCTAAGAGTCCTCCGCGGCTAGTCTTAGCAGCAGCTTCATCAGGAGCTCCCCCGAAGTGACAACTTCGTCAACCATTACCACGGGTCTCACGCCCCGTGAGTATCAGATGAAGATATCCGAGTCGGCGGCAAAAGCGAACACTCTTGTGGTTCTCCCCACAGGGCTCGGCAAGACAGTCATCGCCCTGCTAGTTGCCATTCGCAGACTATCGTCAAACATGAATTCCAAGATTCTTCTCCTAGCCCCGACCAAGCCGCTAGTAGTTCAGCACGCGAAGTTCTTCGGAGACCATCTGGAGGGCAGTCTGGTCGAAGCGATCCTCACCGGTGAGGTGTCGGCTGAAGAGCGCGCCAAACTTTTCTCCGAATCCCGACTGGTATTTGCAACACCTGAGGTGATTAGGAATGACGTTCGCCAGCACAAGTACTCTCTGCGAGAAGTGTGCTTGGTGGTTTTTGACGAGGCTCACAGATGCGTTCGAGACTATGCGTATTCTGAAGTTGCAGAGGCATACAAGTCTGAAGCACATAACCCGCTGATCTTGGCTCTTACCGCCTCTCCGAGTGCGAGAAGAGGGCGTATTGCGGAGATCTGCGAGAAGCTGGCCATCAAGAACGTTGAGATGCGAACCGAGAAGGATGAGGACGTCAAGCCCTACGTCAACGAGGTTTCCCCGAAGTGGGAACGTCTGCCTCTTCCCGCGGGCTACAAGGAGGTCAGTCGAGTTCTCCGCAACGCCCTCGACGAACGTGTCGGCAAGCTGAGAACAATGCGCCTTCTTCCGGCAAATGTCCCCGTCTCCAAGAGGATGCTCCTAGAGCTTGGAGAGAAAGTTCGGCAAAGTCTTAGAACCGGAAAGTCGGGTTCACTTTATGGTGCGATTGTGCTTCAAGCCCAGGCGATGTCCCTCACTCACGCTGTGGAATTGTTGGAGACTCAGGGCGCTGAGAGTTTGCTGAGGTTCTTGTCAAGGCTGGAGAACGCTGAAACGAGATCGAGCAGAGGCCTAGCAAAAGATGCAAGGATCGCGGAGGCCCGAAGCCTAGCTTCTGCAACGAAGAGAGAAGGTCATCCCAAAGAGTCCAGGTTGAGGGAGCTTGTCGAGGCTGAGCTTTCGGCCAATCCTGACGCAAAGATGATTGTATTTACCCAGTTCCGAGACAGCGTCGAGTCGATAACAAGCGGACTGGGCAAGTTGAGTGGAGTGAGGCCAGTCAGGTTTGTTGGCCAGGCGACCCGGCGCGATGGGGACGTTGGTCTCTCCCAGAGCGAGCAGGTCCAGATTCTGAAAGACTTTCGCGAGGCAAAATTCAACGTGCTCGTCACCACTAGCATCGGAGAGGAAGGCCTCCACGTCCCAGATGTTGACCACGTCATTTTCTATGAGGCGGTCCCCTCCGAGATTCGGCTCATCCAGCGTCGGGGGCGGACGGGGAGGACTAGGCCTGGAAAGATGACGGTTCTAATGTCCGAGGGAACGATTGACGAAGCGTACTACTGGAGCAGCAAGAGGAAGGAGCAACAAATGCAGAGGATCTTGGAAACGGTTAAGCGTCAGGGACCTAGGGCGAATGTCCGGAAGAAAACCCTTCTCGATTATGCTTAGCGCTAATGCCCTGCTCGGATCAGAGTCTTAGGTTGCGTCTGAGTCTACTTTGTAGTAGTCTGCCAGCTCGAAAGCAGACATGATCTGT
>Ga0209058_1000143_pt1 | contig 54617 bp, 42 predicted proteins | sample GraSoiAngelo_147_FD_185904 | JGI IMG/M metagenome (GOLD analysis project Ga0209058, IMG submission 185904) | Grasslands soil microbial communities from the Angelo Coastal Reserve, California, USA - 14_1009_05_40cm (SPAdes) (version 2) | ecosystem: Environmental > Terrestrial > Soil > Grasslands ... | reverse complement strand
TTCCATTGTGAAGATCGACCCGCGGTACGAGCGAGACGCATACATTTTTCTGCGTGACGCGCTCGATTTCACGACGAAACAGCAAAAGAAAGTGAAAGGCACCAGCGTCCGCCATGTGTCCGGGCCGGAGCTACTGGAAGGCTTGCGACAGTACGCGCTCAAGGAATTCGGGCCGATGGTCATGACGGTTTTCGGTAGCTGGGGCATTCACTCATCCGAGGACATTGGAAACATGGTTTTTAATTTAATCGGCGCCGGGATATTCGGAAAAACAGAGAAGGATTCGATCGAAGATTTCAGGAACGTTTACGATTTCAAGGAGGTCTTCGTGAAACCGTTTGCACCTGAAAAACCAGCGATGACGAGGGCACGGGCGGAATTGCCAGTGCCTAAGCCTGCTGCATCGAGAAAGTGATCAGCAATCACTGATCGCTGAGGACGCCGTCGCCGTCACTTCAATGGCTCGCATACCACTGGCAAAGTTTTCTTCAACGGTTCTATTATTTATGATGGTCAATCTCAAAGCTGCTACGACTGAACCCTCGCCCGTCATCACATTTCCGCCGACCTCGGCGCACAAATGGATTTTGCCTAACGGGCTGACGATTATTGTCCAGGAAGATCGTAGTGCTCCCGTAGCAAGCGTGCAGGCATGGTGCGCCACGGGAAGCATCGACGAGGACCAGCACCTCGGAGCGGGGTTGTCTCACATTCTCGAGCACATGCTTTTCAAGGGGACGAAAACGCGAGGGAAAAATAAGATCGCGCAGAAAATTCAGGACGTGGGTGGTTACATCAACGCATATACATCGTTCGATCGCACGGTCTTTTGGATCGACGTTCCGAAAGATGGGGTTGTTACCGCGCTCGATATTTTGGCCGATGCGATGATGAATTCGACTTTGCCGTCGGAGGAATATCAGAAGGAGCAGGAAGTGATCCGGCGCGAGTTTGCCATGGGTATGGATGATCCCGATCGCATGTCTGGGCTGCTCCTTTTTTCAACCGCGTATCAGGTACATCCCTATCGGTTCCCGGTCATCGGCGAGATCGAAATCTATAACCAGCTCACCCAAGAGCAGGTCATGCAGTATTACAAGACGCGCTATGTCCCCAACAATCTCACCTTCATCGTAGTGGGCGATGTCGATGCCGAAAGAGTGCGCCAACAGATCGCCGACTTGTTCAAGCCTTACCCGGAGAAATCACTCCAGCCCGTATTCATTCCAGGCGAACCGCCGCAACTCGGACGGCGCGAAGCGCATCAGGAATTTGCCACGGAGCTGACGCATCTCTCACTGGCATGGCACATCCCCGCGGTTACGAACCCAGACGTACCGGCGCTTGATCTGCTCTCAACGATTCTCGGTGAGGGGCGCAGCTCGCGTCTGTACCGGCGCGTTCGCGAAGAGGCGGGTCTCGCGTTTCGCATATCGGCATTTTCATACACGCCTGGGGATCCCGGTTTGTTCGGCATTGATGCTACAGTCGATCCAAAGAAACGCGAAGCAGCTGAGCAACTGGCCCTTCACATTGTTGACGATGTAAAGCATGCCGGCGTGACTGCGGATGAACTTGCCAAGGCAAAAAAAATCATGCTCAGCCATCACCTGGGCGCGCTCACGACCATGCGGGGTCAAGCGTCGGACATCGGCTCAAACTGGTTGCTCACGCGCAATCTGAATTTTAGCCGCGATTATCTTGATGCTGTCCAGAAAGTGTCGGCCGACGATATCAAGCGCGTCGCCGCGACATACCTGACGGAAAACAATCTAACGGTTATCTCGTTGAATCCGAAAGGTTCGCTCGCCGCCAAAGCCGAGGGTCCGAAGGTCGCTGCCGCCGGCGAGATCCAGAAATTTGAATTATCGAACGGATTGCGTCTTCTGGTTCGCGAAGACCCTCGCTTGCCACTCGTGGCGATGGGCGCTGTTTTTCGCGGCGGTCTTCTTGCGGAGAGTCCCCAAAACAACGGTGTCACGCATTTGATGGCGAAAGTGCTGCTCAAAGGGACCAGGACGCGCACCGCTGAGCAGATCGCCAACCAGATCGAGGCGGTTGGCGGTTCCATTTCGAGCGATTCAGGCAACAACAGCTTTGGCGTATCGGTCGATGTCATGAAACCCGACTTGAAACCAGGTGTGGACTTGCTCTCGGATGTGTTATTGAACGCCACCATGCCGGAGAAGGCGGTCGCACGCGAAAAGGAGATCCAGCTCGCCGCGATCCAACAGGAGGAGGAACAACTGACGGCGGTCGCCCGCAACATCATGCGGCAGGCGCTTTTTCCGCAGCATCCTTACGCGCTGCGCGGGAGTGGTTCCGTCGAATCCGTTAAGGGTTTAACACAAAAAGATCTCATCGAATTTCGTGATGGTTACGTGGTCGCGAAGAATGGAGTGATTTACATCTTTGGAGATGTCAAAGCAGCTGAGGTAAAGCAGCTTGTCGAGCAAGCGCTCGGCAAGATGAAAACTGGCGCGCTTGCGCTGACTGATGCAAAGCCGTCCATGCCGCTAAGCAAACCGGAGACCGTCGAAAGCCGCAAAGACAAAGCGCAAGGAGTGATCATGGTTGGATTTCGGGGCGCGAGTTTGTCGAGTCCGGATCGGTACGCGCTGGAATTAATTGATGAAGCGAGCAGCGATCTGGGATCGCGTTTCTTTGTTCGCATTCGCGAGCAAATGGGCTTGGCCTATTATGTCGGCGCAAGCCAGATGCAAGGCCTGGTGCCAGGTCTCTTTGCATTTTATCTCGGTACCGACCCGCAAAAAATTGAGAAGGTAAAGACCGAGTTGCTTGATGAAATTCATAAACTCGCAAATGAGGGATTAACCCCTGACGAACTGGCGCGAGCGAAGAAGAAACTGATTGGCCAACAAGAAATCGCCAATCAAAGCAACGACGCTTTTGGTTATCATTGCGCGCTCGACGAGCTATATGGACTCGGATTTGATTATTACAAGCAACTTGAGCATGATGTGAACACGGTAACGCTGGAGGATACTAAACAAGTGTCTGCGAAATATTTTCGCGATCAACCGTATGTTTTGGCAACGGTGCGACCCCCGGAAGGTTCCGCAGCTGCGAAACAAAAATGACCCATGGCTGAAGTCCAGAAAACCACGTTGAGCGGCGAGCTTTCGCAGCGCTTCATTGAATTTGTCGTGATGCACGCGCAAAACGCCGCGCTGTTTCTCGGCCAAATTCCAAATCCAAGAACCGGTGAAGCGGAAGTGAACCTGGACCTGGCCAGAATGTTTATCGATCAACTCGCCATGATTCAGGAAAAAACGCGCGGCAATCTAACCGGCGAAGAGGCAAAAGTATTGAGTAACGCACTTTCCAATTTGCAAATGGCATTCGTGGAAGCTTCGGGTGGCGCGCGACCCCAAGGCGCGCCCCAGCCTGAAGCTCCGGAGGCCGGGCCACCACCAGCGGCAGCTGAGCAAGCAGCAAAATCGGAGTCCGAACCGTCAGCACCTAGCAAGTCGGCTGAGCCTGAGACGGAATCGCGAAAGAAATTCACCAAGAGCTACGGGCCGTAAGCCATCGTCCACCCCTGGCAGACGCAAAGGTGAAACGCGTTGTCCTCAACGCATCGTCAACCAAAACGCAGTTTGTCACCTGACGTTTGATATCGAGGAAGCCTTGGTGCGCGACGCTCGAAATCTTGCGCCTTCGGCGGTTGGCTTACGCATCGTCTTCGGAGAAGCCGATCCATCTAGCAAACGCAAGGTGGAACGCATACTTTTCGCGATCACGTCCTTTTTCCCTCTGTATGAGAATCATTAACGTGATCGATCTCGGCAAAGTCCGTTTCGGTGAAACACCGAAACGAGACGCGTTCGTTGCTCTAACGGCTGCTCTGACGCGAATTAGGAGTCGAGCTTGGACGTGATCGTGTTCTCGCGGCCTTACGCACGTTGATGGTTCCCTGAGCAGGAGCGGGAGTCGGTGATGCTTCGGCGTACTTTTTTGTACTTGGCCAGATCAAGCGCCACGGCTGAGTTTTGATTGTCTCGCTGAATTCCTTGATGTTTTGGCCGGCTGGCTCGAGCTCAGTCGTCGCGACCTTTAGTTTCTCTGACGAGTTTCGCAGGTTTCGCAGCGTGATCTCGATGTTGTCGTTCTCTGTGAGACTGGTGCTGATCTTTTCGATGTTGGTAAGCGAATGTGAAAGTGCGCTGTCTGGCGCGGTCAGGTCGGAAAGATGTTGGCCGAAGGTCTTGAACTGTCCGAGCGCAAGAGTCAGCTCTGAATTTTCGTCGGTGAGACGATTGATGTTTTGCGCGGTCTGTTGAAGGTCTTTCATCGTATTGGTGGCTTCAGCTGCGACCGGCTTGATAACTTCCAGCATTTTGGCCGCGGCTTCGCCCAGATCGGGCGTGCGTTCTCCGGCGAATATCTCGCCATCTTTCGCGCGTCCGGATTTTTCAGTCCCCTGAGTGATGTCGATGGCCATGTCGCCAAGCAATCCCAGCTGTATCATTCGCGTTTTGGCATCGCGATAGACCTTCGCACTTTTGTCCACCTGAACATCGATGCGAACTTCAAATCTGGGTTTGCCCGGCGTTGGAGAGGGGTTGGGACCGGCGTTGGGTTCGGGCGGTTTAGTCGCGGCGGCAGCTTCCTCTGCCCGTTTTTCTTCTTCTGGCGAGACCGGTGAATACAGCTTCTGGACTTGTCCAATTTTGCGACCGGCGAGCATCACCGGGGCTCCCTGTTTAATTCCAACCGCGTTATCAAAGTAAATCTTGTAGATCACAAGCGGCCGGAACAACCCGGGCGCGCCAAGCAAAACCAGAAGGAAAGCGACTACCGCGATCGTTCCGATCACGAGCAGACCAGTCATGATTTCATTTCTTTGTAATTGCATCGAGGCTACCTTCGAGGATCGGACCTTCAGTGCTTCCGCTCACGAACTGCGCGACCACAGGATTTTTGGATTGTTTAAATTCTTCAGGTTTGGCTTCTTCGATAATTTTCCCCTGGTACAACATAGCCATGCGCGTCGCGATGCGAAAGGCGCTGTCCATTTCGTGCGTTGCGGTGATGGATGTGACCTTTGATTTCTCGGTGAGGCTGATAATTAATTCGTCGATCACCGAGGCAATGACTGGGTCAAGGCCAGCCGACGGCTCGTCTAATAGGATCAATTCGGGCTCAAGCACGAGGGCGCGCGCAAGGGCGACGCGTTTTCGCATCCCGCCGCTCAACTCCTCGGGCAACAGCTCTTTGGAATCCTCCATCCCAACGAGCTCGAGTTTTTCATCGACAATCTTATCAATCTCACTGCGCGATTTATCAGTAAGCTCTTCCAGTGGGAGGGCAACGTTATCGCGCACATTGCGCGAACTCAGCAGCGCCGAATACTGATAAACCATGCCAATGTGTCGTCGTACCTGCTGAAGCTTCCGGCGTCGGAGCCGCGTGATTTCAAAGCGCTTGAAGAAAATCGAGCCTGAATCGGGACGAAGCGTGCCGAGAATCAATCTCAAAATCGTGCTCTTACCACTGCCGCTTTGCCCCATGATGACCAGGCGTTCCTGCGGCTCGATCCTGAGCGAAACACCGTCGAGCACTTTCTTTTCCTCGAACTGCATATGTACATCGCGCAGTTCGACAATGTCGACCGGGGTGCTCACGTCGGATAAAAAGTAGTGTAGATGATGTTGTAGAGCGTATCGCAGCCGATCACCGTCGTGATGGCAGTGACGACGCTGGAGGTTGTCGATGTGCCAACCCCGGCGGCACCACCTTTCACTGTCAGGCCCCGGTAGCAAGCGATTGCGGCGATGAGGAGACCGAACAGAAAGCTCTTCAAAATGCCGGTGACAATGTCGCGGATGAGCAATGAATCTTTCACCAGATCGAGAAAATAGGGAAAGGCGATACTGAAATAGGCTTTGCAGACGAGGCTGCTCGCCAAAACGGCTGCCATGTTCGAAACCGTCGATAGACACGGCATCAGCAGAAACAGCGCAAGCATTCGCGGCGCGACGAGGAAACGGAGCGGGCCGATGCCCATCGCCTCAATCGCCTCGACCTCTTCGGAAACTTGCATGGTGCCGAGTTCCGCCGTAAAGGCCGCCCCGATGCGCGCAGCGAGCATGATACCGGTGAGCAAGGGGCCGAGCTCGCGCGTAAAAGCAATTGCCACCAGACCGGGGATCAGCCGTTCTGTTCCGAAGCGTTGCAACTGGTAGCCGGTCAACAGCGCCATGGTGAGGCCGAGGAAAAAGGAAACGAGTCCCACCAACGGCACCGAATCCACACCGGCACGTTCGGTATGGCGAAAGAAACTGGCGGCACGAAACGGGACGCGTCCGTGTTGAATCCGCTCGAACGTTTCTTCGAACGTGTTCACAATGAACCAGAACACGCCGCCTACTTCCCGAAGAAAATAGCGCGTGGCATGGCCGATTCCCTCGGCAATCAAAACGGAGGGCGGTTCAGTGTTCGCCATGGACCAGAAGTTGCCTCACTTCGCCATTGGGAAAAGCGCAAAGTATTAAGGCGTTAAGATGTTAAACGGGTTACAAAGTTAAAACGGCGGCACGATTTAACGGTTTAACCGATAACGCCCAGCCGAAGATTTTCCACGCTCAGCCTGTTAACGTTAAAATGAACAGATACTAAATGAGAGCTTTGAAATTGTTTCGCATAACGAATTGCTTCTTTGCCAGCGTACTATTTAGTGCGGGGGCGCTGGCGGCGGCTCCAGAGCAATCACCTCCGGCGGGGGTTTCTAGCGAACGAAACCCGGATCATCAACCAAACTTGGAAATGAAGAAAATTGGACTCGCGATCCACGGCGGCGCCGGCACTATCGAGCGAACCAATATGACGCCGGAACGCGAGCACGAATTTCGCGCCGGGCTGGAAGGCGCACTCACGACTGGTTACGAAATTCTCAAGCGCGGCGGCTCGAGTCTCGACGCGACAGAGGCCGCTGTGCGTACGCTCGAAGACGATCCACATTTTAACGCAGGCAAGGGTTCAGTGTTCACAAGCGCCGGAACCAACGAGATGGACGCAGCGATCATGGACGGGAAAACGCTCGCTGCTGGCGCAGTCGCTTCTTTGAAGCACATCAAAAGTCCCATCGACCTTGCTCGGCTGGTAATGGAAAAATCCGGACACGTCATGATGGATAGCGAAGGCGCAGAAGCGTTCGCGAAAGAGAACGGGATTGAACTGGTCGATCAGAAATATTTTTTTACACAGGACCGCTGGGATGCTTTGCAGAAGATCAAGGCCGCTGAAAAAAGTCGCACAAGCGGCGTCGGAAAGGCCTTTCTGATTACCGATCAAGATCGGCACGGCACGGTGGGAGCAGTAGCGTTGGATCAAGACGGGAATCTTGCCGCAGCAACTTCAACCGGTGGGACAACCAACAAGCGGCCGGGACGTGTTGGCGATACGCCAGTCATCGGCGCAGGCACTTACGCAAACAATGCCACCTGCGCAGTTTCCGCGACCGGCGACGGCGAATATTTTATCCGCGCAACGGTTGGGCGCGATGTCTCAGCGTTGATGGAATACCGGGGCATGTCGCTCGACGATGCAACGCAGGCTGCTTTGGATAAGGTCGCGAAACTTGGCGGCAAGGGAGGACTGATCGCAATCGATCAGCAGGGCAACATTGTTTTGCCATTCAACACAGCTGGAATGTATCGCGGCTACGTCGATCCAAACGGCAAGTTTGCTGTGGAGATTTACAAATGAGTTCGGGCTCGGTTGGAGGGTTGAACCGTTGAAGCGTTTTCGTTTTAACTTTGTAACTCTTTTACCGTTTTAGCTGTTCTCCTCTTCAACCCTTTAAGGCTTCTACGCTTACTCGATGCTTCCTCCCTTTTCCGTCGTTATTCCCTGCTTCAATGAAGCGGCGCGCATTGGAGAAACGCTTCGCCTTACGCTCGATTATCTGACTGCCAACGCGCCGGAGAGTGAACTGATCGTCGTGAATGACGGATCAACTGATTCGACTGCGGCAATTGCGCGTGAAAGATTGAAAGATGCCAGGATCGAAACGCGCTTGCTCGAGAATTTTCCAAATCGCGGCAAAGGCGCTGCGGTTCGTTCCGGATTGCTTGCCGCGCAAAAGCCGATCGGCCTGTTTTTCGATGCCGATCTTTCCACGCCGCTGGGAGAGACGCCGAAATTGATCGAGCCGATTGCAAATGGCGAGATCGACATTGCATTAGGGTCGCGCGCCCTGGATCGCGGATTGATTGGCATCCATCAGCCGTGGCGACGCGAGCAGGCTGGGCGCGCGTTCAACCTGCTCGTCCGCATCGCGACTGGGCTGCCGTTTTGGGACACGCAATGCGGGTTCAAGGCTTTTCGTCTCGATGTGTGCCGTCCGATTCTGAAGGCCGCCCGCCTCGACGGGTTCGCCTTTGATGTCGAACTGCTTTATCTGGCGCAGCATGCCGGACTGCGAATCCGTGAAATTCCGGTGCGCTGGAACCACGCTGAGGGTAGCAAAGTCAGCTTTTTTCGCGATAGCCTGCGAATGTTGCGTGAAGTGATCGCGCTGAGAGCACGCGCGTAACGTTCGGTTTGCGAAACGCAGCGCTGAGATGTCTGGAATCCGCGCGCCACGCGTCTCACAGAGACGCGACTACAGCTGCCGCTGCTTTTCCTTGTCGTGGCACTGCTTAAGTTAGATGTTCCACGTCTAGCAGTTTCATGCATTCGTTTCAATTTCATCCTGCAGTCAGACGGTGGTTCGAGCAAACTTTTGGATCACCGACCGAGCCACAACTGCGCGGCTGGCCGGCGATTCAATCCGGTCGGCATGTGCTGATTTCTGCGCCGACCGGGTCTGGCAAAACGCTGGCGGCGTTTCTTGCTTCTCTCGATCTGCTTTTTCGCGAGGGCGCACAGGCCGACTTACCGGATGAAACGCAGGTCGTTTACGTGTCGCCGCTCAAAGCGTTGAGCAACGATATCCGGAAAAATCTTCAGGAGCCGCTCATCGGGATTCGCGCGTTGCTACAGCAAGCAAATGGTCGCACGATCGATGTGCGCGCCGAAGTTCGCACCGGCGATACAACTGCCGCGCAACGGCAGGCGCTGATCAAAAAGCCACCGCACATCCTCGTTACGACACCGGAGTCCCTGTATCTCCTGCTCACATCCGAGTCGGGTCGGCGCATGTTAAGCACAACGCGGACGCTCATTATGGATGAGATTCACGCTGTCGTCGATGATCGGCGCGGCGCTCATCTGGCCCTGAGTGTGGAGCGCTTAGCTGCGCTAACGAAATCCGCCTCGGGCGGACCGCTCCAGCGAGTCGGCTTGTCCGCGACACAAAAACCAGTCGAGAAAGTCGCGTGTTTCCTAGTCGGCACGCATGCAGTGGATGCGGCCGGCAATCCGGATTGTGAAATCATCGATATCGGTCATCGCCGCGAATTGGATGTGGCGATTGAACTTCCGAAGTCGCCACTTGAGGCGGTTATGTCGAATGAAGTTTGGGAGGAAATCTATTATCACCTCGCGGAGTTGATCCAGGCGCACCGGACCACTTTGGTGTTCGTGAACACGCGTCGAATGGCCGAACGCGTGACACATCATCTCAGCGAACTGCTTGGTTCAGAGGCTGTGACATCGCATCACGGAAGTCTCTCGGCCAAACTGCGCCTGGATGCGGAAGATCGGTTGAAGCGAGGCGAACTGACAGCGCTGGTTGCCACAGCTTCGCTGGAGTTGGGCATCGATATCGGTTCGGTTGATCTTGTTTGCCAGCTCGGCACCACGCGATCCATCGCCAGTCTGCTACAGCGCGTCGGGCGTGCCGAGCATAAGCGCGGTGGTTTGCCGAAGGGCCGAATCTTCCCATTGAGCCGTGATGAACTGGTCGAATGCGCTGCATTACTGCGTTGTATTCGTCGCGGCGAGCTTGATCGCCTCAGCATCCCCGAAAAACCGCTGGATGTCCTCTCACAGCAAATTGTCGCCGCCGCGTCTACCGAGGATTGGGATGAAAATGAGTTCTTCAATCTGATCCGTTCATCCTGGTCGTATCGCAATCTCGCTCGCGAAGAATTCGACAGCGTAGTGAAAATGCTCGCTGAAGGTTTCAGCACCAAGCGCGGCCGGCGCTCGGCGCTGATTCATCATGATGCAGTCAATCATCGTTTGCGTGGGAGACGCGGTGCACGCCTCGTTGCTCTGACGTCCGGTGGCGCAATTCCTGACAATGCAGATTATCGTGTGGTGCTCGATCCGTCTGAAACTTTCCTCGGCACAGTGAACGAGGATTTCGCGGTTGAAAGTCTCGCGGGCGACATCTTTCAGCTTGGGAATGCGTCCTGGCGAATTCTGCGCATCAACTCCGGCGTCGTTCGTGTGGAAGATGCAAAAGGCCAGCCGCCGGGAATTCCGTTCTGGCTGGGCGAAGCTCCGGCGCGCACCTCGGAGTTGTCGCACGCTGTGTCCGATTTGCGGATGGAAATCGAGAATAGACTTTCTTATAGGCAAAGTCCCACACGATGGCTTGCCGAAGAAATGCGGTTACCGGATAAAGCGGCTGAACAGATCAGCGAATACTTCGCGGACGCTTATCGGTCGCTCGGCGCAATTCCTTCACAGCAAACTCTGGTGATGGAGCGCTTTTTTGATGAATCGGGTGGGATGCAGCTGGTTCTTCACTCGCCATTCGGTAATCGGATCAACCGTGCTTGGGGACTCGCGCTGCGAAAACGTTTTTGTCGTTCATTCAATTTCGAGCTCCAGGCGGCAGCCACAGATGACGCAATCGTGATTTCGCTTGGCACGCAGCATTCGTTCCCGCTTGAGGAGGTTTTTCGCTATCTGAATTCCAAAACGGTGCGTGACCTTCTGGTCCAAGCCCTGCTCGACGCGCCGATGTTCACCATTCGCTGGCGCTGGAACGCCATGCGTTCACTTGCGGTGCCTCGTTTTCGTGGCGGCGCAAAAATCGCCGCGCCATTGCAACGCATGGAGTCGGAAAATCTTTTAGCGGCAGTTTTTCCCGATCAGCTCGCTTGTCTCGAACATATCGTGGGTGATCGCGAAATTCCGGATCATCCGCTAGTGAAACAGACAATTGACGATTGTTTGACCGAAGCGATGGACATCGAGGGTTTGGAAGAAGTGTTGCGCAAGATCGAACATGGCCAGATCCGCTGTATCGCACGCGATTTGCCGGAACCATCGCCGCTTGCGTCTGAGATTCTCAACGCGCGGCCATATGCGTTTCTGGATAACGCGCCTTTGGAAGAACGCCGCACCCAGGCGGTATACACGCGTCGAGCCTCTGAGCGCAACGGCAGCGATGGCTTAGGGGTTCTCGATGCGGCAGCGATTGAGAAAGTTCAAAAGGAAGCATGGCCCGAAGCAACGAATGCGGATGAATTGCACGACGCATTAATGCTGCTCGGCGTGATGACCGAAGAAGAAGTCGCAGTTTCCACGCATCATGACGGAAACGGCGCGTCTGCGGAACATTTGCTAAAAGAACTCATTGCCTCCAATCGAGCAACGAAAGTCCGATTCGGCGAAAGAACTTTTTGGGCCGCTGCCGAACGGCTTCCAATGATTCAGTCAATTTATCCCAGCGCGCGCGTTGAGCCTGAATTGATTGTTCCCGATTCAGTGCGCGGAAAAACGTGGGAACGCGCAAACGCTATTCGCGAAGTGGTTCGGGGGCGAATGGAAGTTTGCGCACCGATCACTGTTGGCGAGCTGTCAGATGTACTGGTATTGCCACGATCGGACATCGATGCGGCTTTACTGGCCCTCGAAGCGGAAGGATTTGTCTTGCGTGGCAAGTTTCGCCCGCAGGCGATTGACCAGGAGTGGTGCGACCGCCGGTTACTCGCGCCAATTCATCGGCTCACGATCGATCGGTTGCGCGCGGAAATTCAGCCGGTCTCACCGCAGGATTTTTATCGCTTTCTCTTCACATGGCAGCGCGCCGATCGGGCACATCGCGTCGAAGGCCTTGATGGTCTGCAATCGGTTCTCGAGCAGCTCGACGGTTGCGAGCTTCCGTTGGCGGCGTGGGAATCCGCGGTCCTCACCGCGCGTGTTGCTGACTACGACCCCGAATGGCTCGACCGCCTTTGTTTTTCGGGCCGGATTGGCTGGGCACGCTTGAGTGCGCCGCAAAATCCAAACACGCGGGCGAGCGCTCCATTACGAAGCAGCCCCATCGCGCTTTATCAACGTGAGAACCTCCCGCATTGGCTGATGCTGACGCAGGCGAATTCGGAGATGGAACTCTCCGGCGCCAGCCGAACTCTGTTCGACACACTTGCAGATGGCGGGGCGCTCTTCTTCGGCGAACTGGTGCGCCGCAGCGGACTGCTGCCTTCTCAAGTTGAAGAAGCTTTGTCGCAACTTGCCGCACTTGGCTTGGTGACTTCGGATAGTTTCGATGGATTGCGAGCTCTTTTGGTGCCTTCGAACAAACGTCCCACGTTTGGTCGTAACATCGGGAAACGGCGGCGCAAAGCCAATCTTGCCAGTATCGAGTTTGCAGGACGTTGGTCGCTTCTGAGAACGAACGCCGGCTCTTCGCCGTCATTGGGAAATGGAGCGGAAAGTTCCGCGCGCGCCGAGGCAATCGAGCAATTTGCGCGGGTGTTGCTCCATCGGTACGGCGTGGTCTTTCGCCGTTTGCTCGGACGCGAGAGTTTCCCAGTTACGTGGTATGAGCTGGGGCGAATTTATCGCCGCTGGGAGGCGCGCGGGGAGATTCGCGGGGGCTATTTTGTGGGAGGAACCAGCGGCGAACAATTTGCGCTGCCTGAGGCCATCGGCCTGTTGCGTTCCATTCGCAAGGCATCGCCAAATGGCGAGCTGATTACGCTTAGCGGTGCCGATCCGCTGAATTTGCAAGGCATTCTGACGCCGGGGCCGCGAATTGCGGCGCTGACTGCAAATCGAGTTTTATTTTTGGACGGATTGCCAATCGCGGCGCTCGAGGCAGGCGAAATTCACAAATTCGCGGATACGCCGATTTCTGATTTGCAAGTTGAGACAACTCTTAAGGTCGGAAAGCTACGGCCGTCATTACGGCCGTATTATAAGTGACCAGCCGTCGGTCATTCCGAGCGAAGTCGAAGAATCGCCCCGCAGCAGGGCTGTCTGGCAGTTTCGCGGGATCCTTCGACTCCGCTTCGCTTCGCTCAGGATGACGAGCGACCAAGCGCTCGCTATTTCTTCACAATCTCGACGTTCTCGATCATGGCAATGCCGCCACGCTCTGCGAGCTTGCCTTTCACGGTGATGTTCTTACCGCAGTACTCGGCGAGTTGATCGTTGATTGGCTTGTGTTCGCCAACCACCAGATAGGCTTGGCCTTCGCTTACAATACCGACTGGCCCACCGCTCTTGATGCACTTCGCCCCGCAGGACTGACCATGTTTTTCCCCGACCGCATTATGATCGACGTAGCACATCATATCGACTACTTCGCCGGTCACTTCTTTTGAAGCGGCTGTATCGCTGCCATGCTCATGTTCCTGCGCAATGGCGAGCGGACAAGCTGTCAGTGCGCCGATCAGCGTTGCAGCGACTGCGATCTTAAGAATCGCGTGTCTGTTTGTTGTTGAATTAAACATGAGAGAAATGTCGGCCGCTCAGCGTGTCGGTCAATATCATGTGGCGCAGACAATCCTGTCTGCGTGATTCGTTTTGCGGGTTCGCGCATCGGAGAAATCCGTACGAACGGCAGGCAGGATTGCCTGCCTCACGCGCTCCTCTCGAGCAAATCCGCGAACTGATCGAAGAAGTAGGAAGCGTCATGCGGGCCGGGCGCGGCTTCGGGATGATATTGCACACTGAAGATCGGCAATTCCTTGTGCCGCATTCCTTCCACGGTGCCATCGTTCAGATTTATGTGCGTCACTTCTACGTTGGACGGCAGCGAGTCGGGATCGACTGCGAACCCGTGATTTTGCGCCGTGATTGCCACCTTACCGCTGCTCAAATCTTTTACGGGCTGGTTCGCACCGTGATGCCCAAATTTCAATTTGTAAGTCGATCCGCCGAACGCGAATCCAAGAATCTGATGACCGAGACAAATCCCGAAAATCGGCTTCTTGCCCATCAAATCGCGCGTCGCTTTGTGCGCATAAGGCAGAGCTGCGGGATCTCCCGGTCCATTGGAAAGAAAAACGCCATCCGGATTTAGCGCGAGCACTTCTTTGGCAGTTGTGGTTGCTGGTGCAACGGTGACGCGAAAGCCTTTCTGCCGCAGAAGCCGCAGAATATTTTCTTTGATTCCATAATCGTAGGCGACGATGCGAAATCGGACCGCCGGAAGGCTGGGTTTGATTCCGCCGTTAGTGGATCTGATTGACCAGGGTGCGCTCAATTTGTCCTCGGCGTCCCATTGATAAATTTCGCGCGCTGAAACTTCGCGAACGTAATCCATGCCGATAACGCCCTCGCCTTTGATGGCCTGCTGCGTCGCTTCTTCCGGAGAAATCTCTTCCGTAGTCAAACAAGCCTTCATTGCGCCGCGGGTGCGCAAGTGCCGGGTCAACGCGCGAGTATCAATTCCTTGCGCGCCGGGGATGTTCCATTTTTTCAAATATTGATCGAGCGACATTTCCGAGCGCCAGTTGCTCGGGATTTCGCTCAGCTCTTCGATGACAAAACCGCTGACGTGTGGCGAGTGGCTTTCCTGATCGAGCGAGTTCGTGCCGTAATTGCCGATCAACGGATAAGTCATCGCCACAATCTGGCCGCGGTATGAAGGATCCGTCAGTACTTCCTGATAACCGGTCATGGCCGTGTTGAAACAAACCTCGCCGACGCGGGTACCGGTCGCGCCAAATGATTCGCCCTCGAAAAATCGACCGTCTTCGAGAGCTAACAGGGCGCGCATGTCACCGCGCACTGTCGATCTTTGCGCGCCATTTTCAAATCAGTTAGAACGCCGAATGCCTAAACGAAAAAACCCGGATCGAAATCTCGATCCGGGTTTTTTGAAATGTTACCCCGCTGATGCCGTTTAGGCGGATCTCCCGTTCCCTTTTCGTAACGGGCGGATGACCGTCGCCGCAGCGTCTGACTTCCAATTAAGGCCTGCCATCTTCTCCGAGCGACTCAGCCTCCTTAGGTTAACCAAATATCGGTTCGGGAATCCCACCTGTAATCTCGAACATCGCAGGGTAAAGCGCGAAACTACCCGCCACTGATGAGAGCCGCTGGTTGAGAGTTGAGAGAAAAGCACTGGTTTTCTTCCCAACCCTCAACAAACGACTCTCACACTTTCAAAGAACTATTCGCGCAATTCTGCGCCGAGGTCGCTTCGCAATCGCTCGCGAATTTTCGCATGCGCCGCATTCACTTCCTCACTTGTCAGTGTGCGACTCCGGTCGCGATATGTCAATCTATATGCGACCGACTTTTTTCCTGGGCCAAACAGTTGCTCGGCCTCTTTGCCAACGACCCGATCGAAAAACGCGACTGTTTCCAGCAAAGGCTCCTTCTGCAGAATTACGTTCGATATTTCTTCGTGACTCAGAGTCTCAGGCACAATCATTGCAATGTCGCGCGTGACTGCCGGAAACTTTCCAAATTCGCGGAAAGTCGCGTGGAGTCCTCGGCTCGTTGTCGGAAAATCAAGCGATACTTCTGCAACAAAAACACCACCCGAAGCGTCGAGTTTCGAGGAGAGCGCGTTGGATAGCTGGCCTGCTACACCAATTAAGTCATGGTTTGTAAGGATGTCCACGGTAAGTGCCATGTTCCTATTCTTAAGACCGCGCTGATACGACAATTTGTCGTTTCTTGTTAATTCAATCGCGCTTTTCAGGTCGAAAAAATCGAGCGGCCGTTTTTCGTTCCGCCAATGAACTTCATTGCCAAGGTTACCCCAAAGGAGAATAGCTACTCGTTTCTTTTCTGCGCCGCTCGGTGGTTCGAAAACCCTGCCTGTTTCAAAGATCGCGACGCGTTTCGCTCCCGCACGAATGTTGTGATCCAGTACTCCTAGCAACCCCGCCAGCAAGCTGGGGCGTAGCGCCACGTGATCTTCACTCAGCGGATTACGTAACTCGATTGCATTTTCCCCAAACCCGAATCTTTCTCTCGGAAGCAACTTTGACGTCCGCACTTCATTCAGGCCAGCTGCAACCAGTCGTTCGCGTATCTGTGATTCCAAATCGTGCGCGCGATCAGCCGCGCTCGAAGGCGTGAACAGGCTTCGATCCGTTCCCGGAATTCTTTCGGCGCCGTAAGCTCGCACGACTTCTTCGATAAGATCGACGTCGCGCTGCAAATCGCGACGGTAGCTTGGAATTTTCCATCTCGTTATTTTGGCCGCGCTGATTTTCTTCAAACCGAATCTGGTTAGAACTTCGTCGATCGTTTTCGGTTTGATTGCGATCCCAACGACGCGATCACATTTCTCGTAGCGCAGCGAAACATCGGCAGGGTTCTCCGGCAGCTTGCCGGCGACATTGATTTCCCTTGCCGGAGTTCCGCCTGCGATCTCTTGAATCAATTCGCTGGCCCGCTGCGACGCGCGGAGCACCATTTCAGGATCGACGCCGCGCTCGAATCGGTAGCTGGCGTCGCTAGGTAAATTTAATTCCCGCGCGGTCCGACGAATACTCGCCGGCAGGAAATAAGCTGCCTCGAGTAAAATATTCTTGGTCGAATCGGTCACAGCTGTTTCTTCGCCACCCATGACACCGCCAATGCCAACAGCACGCTTCTGATCGGCGACGACACAACTGTCTCGCTTCAGCGAATAAGTCTTTCCATCGAGCGCGAGAAATTTCTCGCCTTCACGCGCGAGGCGCACGTTGATGCCGCCGTTCAATTTATTGGCGTCGAATGCATGCGTAGGCTGGCCGAGCTCCAACATTATGAAATTGGAGATGTCGACGATGTTGTTGATGGAGCGAGTGCCGACGCTCTCAATCTTGATACGTAGCCACTGCGGACTCGGTCCGACCGTAACGTTGTCGATCTTGCGCGCGGAGAAAAAGGGACATTCGTGCGTTGAGGTGATGGTTACGCCGGTCTTCTTGACGGGAATTTTCGATTCGCGCGCCGTTGACTTAAGTTTTTTTTCGGTGAGCGCCGCGATTTCGCGAGCGAGACCAAAATGGCTAAGCAGATCGCCACGGTTTGGCGTGACCTCGACGTCGAGAATCGTGTCCGCGGGAAAGAATTCACCGATCGGCGTGCCGATTTTCGCTTCGGGCGACAAAATCAAAAGGCCGGAGGCGTCTTCGCCCATGCCAAGCTCGATTGGGCTGCAAAGCATTCCTTCCGATTCGACACCGCGCAGGTTGTTTTTTTTAATTTCGGTTCCGTCCGGCAACTTTGCGCCCGGCAAGGCGAGTGGAACCTTGTCGCCCACTTTGTAATTGGTCGCGCCGCAAACGATTTGGCGTTTCGTGCCGCTGCCGTCGTCCACTTCGCAAACTGTGAGCCGATCAGCATTCGGATGGCGCGATGACGCGGTGATTTGCGAAACGATCACCTTGTCGATCCTTGCGCCGCGGGTTTCGATGTTTTGCGTTTCAACGCCGGCGCGAGTGAGCAAATCCGCGATCTCTTCCGGATTTTCTGGAAGATCAACAAATTCGCGCAACCAATTAACGGAAAATTTCATGCGAACTGGCGGAGAAACCGCAGGTCGTTTTGCGCAAAGAGGCGGATGTCGGGGATGTCGAACAGGATCATCGCGAGCCGGTCCATTCCGAGACCGAACGCGTAGCCGCTCCATTTTTCGGGATCGTAAGCTTTGTCACCACGCGCTTTGTTGACCTGCTCGAAAACCGCAGGATGCACCACGCCGCAACCGGCTACTTCGATCCAGCGCTCGCCACCCTTGAGCGCTTTCGATTTCACATAAACCTCGAGACTCGGCTCGGTGAACGGGAAGAAGTGCGGACGAAATTGCACTTCCGTTTCCGAACCGAAAAGTTCGAGCATAAAAAACTCGAGGGCGCCTTTCAAATCGGCGACGCTTACGTTTTCATCGACATAAAGTCCTTCGATCTGGTGAAACTGCGGGCTGTGGGTGGCGTCGAGTTCGTCGCGACGATACGCAGCACCGGGAGCAATCACACGAATCGGCGGGGGCGCGGCTTGCATCGTCCGAATCTGCACGGTCGAAGTGTGCGTTCGGAGCAAACGGCCGTCCGGTAAATAAAATGTGTCCTGCTCGTTTCGCGCCGGATGTTCGGGCGGCGTGTTAAGCGCGTCGAAACAATGCCATTCGTCTTCAATGTCCGGTCCGTCCGCGAGCGCGAAGCCCATTCGCCGAAAAATTTCGATCGAACGTTCCCACATCTGCGTGAGCGGGTGCAGCGCGCCGATCTCGTGCGGCGTTCCCGGAAGGGAGATGTCGATCTTGGCAAGCGCGCCCGATTCTTTTTGTAAGCGGAATTGTGCGTTGCGGGCTTCGATCGCGGCGGTGACGGCGTTGCGAACCTCGTTGAGTAGTTTGCCAATGATTGGCTTCTCTTCCTTCGCGAGCGTTTTCATTTGCTCGCCCCACGCGGAAATGCTGCCGCTCTTGCCGAGGTATTTTACGCGCGCGGCCTCGAGCGCCTGTTCGTCAGACGCGGCTTCGATTTCGCGCAGTGCATCGTCACTTAGTTGTTCGAGGGGGTGAGTCATGAACGGTTGAAGCATTGTTCCAGCGCTAAACGGCAAGCGTTCCCATGTCATGTTGAGCGAAGCGAAACATCTCTGATTATTTTGGCTTTGCCCGAAGAATTAACCAGAGATTCTTCGCGTCGCTCAGAATGACAATGCCGCCTTCGGCATTTAGGCTTTAACGACGCGGCTCAAGTACTACGCCGCTTTCTTATTTTTCTTTTCGAGCGCGTCTTTCGCCTGATCGACAATCGATTTGAACGCGGTCTCATCTGAGACCGCCAGATCGGCGAGAATTTTTCGGTCCAGGCCGATGCCCGCGGCTTTTAATCCTTCCGCGAGGCGGCTGTAGGTCATTCCATTTGCGCGAGCAGCCGCGTTTAGTCGTTGGATCCAAAGATAGCGAAATGTGCGTTTACGCGTTTTGCGGTCGCGATAGGCCCAGTACTTGCCCTTCATAATGGCGTCCTTCGCGTAGCGAAAGAGTTTTGAACGGCGTCCGCGGTAACCCTTGGCTTTTTCTAAGACTCCTTTGCGTCGCGCCCGGCTTGCCGGGGCATTTGTAGCTCTTGGCATGGTTGTTTGCCCCGAATTGCTCCGGAGCTCCTCGTTCAGCGAGTCGTTTGTTCCACTATCGATCTTCGCGACCTCACTCGCTGATACAGTCCCGTTGCACGGAACCAGGTGCGCAGATCGTCACGACGCGGCAGCGCCGAGCGACGAACAATAAGTAGCGAGTCGAGAATGACAACCGAAAATCAATGACAAATGACGAATGCCTAATGACGAAGGAATGACGAAATCCGAATGACAAAACCCCGCTTTCGTCATTTGAGCATTCGGGCTTCCTTCGACATTCGACATTCGTGCTTCGTCTTTTTTCTCATATACTCCGGCATGCACTGGCTCGGGCGTCATCGGCTCCTGGTCCTTGGCTTCATCTGCTATTCTTGGACGGGCGTAATCGTTCTCGGTCACTTTTTTCCGGGCGTCCCATTTATTTCGGCGCCGTGGCGTGGTGAACAGAGCTTTGAAGATTTGCTTCGGCGCGAAGGTCGGAAGACGCCTGCGCCAGCCGATTTTGTTTTCCTCGGGATCGACCAAAGCACATTGCAATTAGCGCCGTTGAGCGCTGAAGAAATTGCGGGCAACCGCGCGTTTCAACTGATGACTGAGAAGCCATTCCCGTGGTCACGCGAAGTATGGGCGCTTTTGCTTGATCGGTTGTTCGCGGCGGGCGCGCGAGTGGTGATGTTCGACATGATCTTTAGTCCGCCCAATGATGGCGATCCAACATTTCATGCCGCGCTCGATCGTTACCACGATAAGGTCGTGCTTGGCGCTAATTTCGACATGGCCAACGCGGCTCAGGCCGTCACGCCAAACAATACGCTGATTCCCCCGCCGCAATTGCAGGACGATCGCGTCGGGTTCGTGAATTTCTGGGCTGATCCAATCGACGGAAAAATCCGCGCCGTGACTTATCGCGTGACCGATCGGGAGATCGCCGATTTGCCACCTGATCCAAGCGAAGAAGTTTATCAATCTCTTTCGGCTCGCGGATTGGCCAAAATCGGTCACGCGAATGATGTGCCGCAGGATTTTCGTGGTCACAAGATTCGTTTCACGTCGCCAGACGCCTTTGCGCCTCGCCCGCTGTACGAAGTTTTTGATCCAAAGTTTTGGCATGCCAATTATGCCGACGGCACGTTTTTTAAAGACAAGATCGTAATAGTGGGGTCATCCGCGCAGGTTGAGCACGACACCGTTGTTACGCCGATGAGCCCAACCACCTTGGGTCCCGCGCTTCATTTGCAGGCGATGGCCGCCGCAATGAATCACGAATTTTTGCGGTCCACACCGGCCAAAGCCGGCCTCGCGCTCGTGGGGGCGGCGGGGCTCGCAGCGTGGTTGCTGGTCGCCTTTTTGCGCCGACCATTGCTTTGTCTTGGTACACTCGTCCTGATTACAAGCGCGTATCTTGGCGCGTCACGATTCTTCTACGATAAAACGGGGCTCTTGCTTCTGACGGTTCCAGTCCTCTCGGCTCTGGTGTTAAGCGGATTATTTTCGCTCGGCTTGGAGTACGCACTCGAATGGCGTGAGAGGGTACGCACCAGGCGCACGCTTGAGCGTTATGTCTCGAAAAATTTAGTCAAAGAAGTCCTCGAAAATCCTGACAGTTATTACAGCTCGCTTCGCGGAGTACGCGTCCCTGCGACGGTACTCTTCTCGGATTTGATTGGTTTCACCACGTTATCGGAAAAAGCCGATCCCGAGGCGCTAGTCTCGCAACTTAATGAATACCTCAGCCGCATGACTTCCGTGGTTTTCAGTAATGGTGGGACCCTCGATAAATTTATCGGCGACGCGATCATGGCGGTGTGGGGGAACGTGCGTAGTTTTGGCATGGCGCAGGACGCGAAAAATTGCGCGCGCGCGGCGCTGGCGATGCGGCGTGAACTGAGGACACTCAATCAAAAATGGCGCGAAGAGGGCCGAATGGGGCTCGGCATGGGCATCGGCATCAATCAAGGCGAAGTGGTCGTCGGCAATATTGGTTCGCACGAGCGGATGGATCCCACGGTCATCGGTGACTCGGTTAATTTGGCGTCGCGGCTCGAGGGGCTCACGCGAATTTATGGCGTGGATATTCTCGTCGGGGCTTCAGCGGCTGAATTGGCGCGTGACGAGGTTCATCTTCGCTCGGTTGCCCGCGTGCAGGTAAAAGGCAAAAGCAAACCGGTGGATGTTTTCACTTTCATTGGTGGACGAAACGAAGAGGTCGCCCCAGAATTCTTGAAGTGGCTCGAAACGTACGAGGAGGGACTGGAGCTATTCCGGGCACGCGATTTTACTGAGGCCAAGATTCTGTTTTCTCGTTTCCTGGAATTTTATCCGGACGATTTACTGGCCAAGATGTATCTCAATCGCGCTCTCGAATACGAACAGGCCCCGCCGGATGAAGCGTGGGACGCGGTAGAGGTATTTGAGAAAAAATAAGAACCGCGGATTACGCGGATGAAACGGATATTTTATTACAAATTGTTATCCGTGAAATCCGCGTAATCCGTGGTTTCTTCTCCGGCGTGAAGGAAGCGCCGAAGAAATTTCATTTCCTTGGGATTTGCGGCACGGCCATGGCGTCGGTGGCGGCAGCGCTCAAGGAGCGCGGATTCAAAGTCACAGGATCGGACGAAAATGCGTATCCGCCGATGTCGACTTTTCTTCGTGAAAAGGGCATCTCGTTAAGAAACGGGTATTGCGCGGAAAATATCCCTGCCGATTCAGACGTGGTGGTGATCGGCAACGCGATGAAGCGTGGGAATCCGGAGGTGGAAGCCGTTTTAAATAGAAAGCTCCTTTACCTTTCGTTGCCGGAAGTGCTGAAGAATTATTTTTTGCGCGGCCGCCATAACCTCGTTGTCACCGGGACGCACGGTAAAACAACGACAACAGCGCTGCTCACATGGATCATGGAAAAAGCCGGGCTCAAACCCGGTTACGTCATCGGCGGACTCCCGAAAAACCTTGGCCAGGGCGCGCGCCTGAATGATTCGAAGTATTTCGTGATCGAAGGCGACGAATACGATTCAGCCTTTTTCGACAAGCGCTCAAAATTTATTCATTACCTGCCCGAACTGCTGATCATAAACAACATCGAGTTTGATCACGCGGATATTTTCAAGGACCTCGATGAGATCAAGCTGAGCTTCCGGCGTTTGCTCAACATCGTTCCTCGCAACGGCATGGTGCTGGTGAATGGCGACGATGCCAATTGCGTGGAGGTGGCAAAAGATTGTCTTGCACAGATGATTGAAGTGGGTTTCTCGAAGAATTGCGCGCAGCGAATCCGTGATGTCGCTTCCTCGGCTAAAGGTTCCAGATTCAACCTTGGAGATGAGACGTTCGAAATTCCCCTCGTAGGCGAATTTAATGTACACAACGCTGCGATGGCGGCGATGGCGGCGCGATTTTACGATGTGCCCAAGGCAAAAATCGACAACGCGTTTAAGACTTTTGCCGGGATCGCCAGGCGGCAGGAACTCCGCGGGGAGGCCCGAGGGGTGAAGGTGATCGACGATTTCGGTCATCATCCTACCGCGATCGCATACACCTTGGAAGCATTGCGCCATCGCTATCGAGGAAGTCGGCTGTGGGCTGTCTTCGAACCGCGCTCCAACACAACGCGTCGCGCAGTCTTTCAACAACAGCTTCCGGACGCGTTAAAGTTAGCCGATGGAGTTTTCATTGCGCAGGTCGCCAAGCTGGAGCAGATCCCTGAAGAAGACCGATTAAATCCCGAAAGAGTTGTGGCTGCGATTGCCAAGGCGGGCCGTCCTGCGTTTTACGAGCGGAACGCCGATGCGATTGTGGATCGAATGGTTCCGATGCTGCGGCCAAACGACATCGTCGCGGTTTTCAGCAATGGCGGGTTTGATAATATCCACGAGAAGCTTCTAGCTAGGTTAAAAAGTTAAAGGGGTTACAACGTTAAAAAGGAACGCTGTTTTAACGTTGTAACTTTTTAACGAATTACTTCGGCGGCGAAGCCGCGCTTGTATGATCGTACACAATTCGCCAGCCTTCCAGCTGGCGTCTAAGAATAAGGGTAAACCGTCCGTGCGGCTGGTCGTTTGCACGCTTCAGTTTCCAACGTCCGGACGCCACCGCGGAATGAGATGATAACAGAGTGATTTCAAGGTCAGAAAACGTGAGGGTCCCCATCTTCGCGCGACTGGAATATTTTTTCCTGTAACGATCGCGCACTGTTTGCCAGCCGCGTGCGATTGTGTCTTCCGAAATAAAGACAGTCGATGCCGAGCTGGCGTATCCATTCATGAATCCGTCGATATCGCCCCGGTTCCAAGCATCCTGCTGTGCCTGAAGGACAGATCGAATCTGAGTGAGCGCATTTGCGGTTTGTTTGGGCGCGGCGAAGAGAGTGATCGCAAAGAAGGAACAATAAGTGATTGCGATCCAGCGCGCCCCACCCAGACTTACAGGACTGATCATTTGCAGCGACGGCAATCTCTTGTAAACTAGGTGCCCTGCCGCGTCCAGCGTGAGCATCAAAGGATTGTTTGAACCGAGGGAAATATTTTGACGGGTCTCACAAATGCACTAGCGTCGGCCATCCATTTAAATAAGGCTGTGCACCGCTTTTTCTGCATCGCGACGCTGGTGCTTGCCAGCGCGACCGCAGCCTCGGCTCAGAGCAAGCTGGGGCGTCCCGAATCATCTCCTGCTTCTCAGACGGCGAAAGCGCCGGCGGCGGAAGCCCCGGCTCCTCCCCCTCCAAACGCCCCCGCTATGGTTAGGCTTCAATTCCCGAATAGCGATGTCGTCGATGTACTGCATCTCTATGAGCAGCTCACCGGCAAGAAGTTGGTGATGGATAATTTCGTGCAGGGCAAGGTGAATATTTTCATCGCCAAAGACGTGTCGCGCGAAGAAGCCATCAAAATCATCGAAATGAGTATGTCCCTGAACGGAATCTCCCTCGTTCCGGCTGGCCGCGACCTGTTGGACGTTGTGGGGGCGGGTCAAAATCCTCGAAAAGCGCCGGTGCCAATCGTTTCCGATCTGGCGGATATTCCGGCAGGAAACCCGGTGATCAGCTTCCTGTTCCGATTGCAGTATGCTGATCCTCAGGAACTCCAACAAGTCTTGATGGCATATTTTCAGGGAAGCTCGGGGACGATCAATATCCTCGCCTTGCCGAAAGCATCCGCTCTTCTGGTGACGCAAAACGCCGACATCATCCGACAACTTGCCAGTGTGATTAATCAGGTGGACGTGGCGCCGGCCGAAGTGGTGAGTGAGTTTATAAAGCTCGATCGCGCCGACGCGAGCAAAGTCTGCGACATGCTCAAGGATATTTTTGAAAAGGGCACCGAATCGCCGACTCAGCCGGGTGTCCGCAGGGTGAACATGCCAGGGGGGGTCCCGCAACCGCAGCAGGCCGAAGGTGCCGGATTGAATGTGCTGTCCGAGGAAGCGATCATCGTGGGGAAAATCAAGCTCACCCCTGACGTGCGCACCAACCGAATCCACGTTGTGACGCGCCCAATCAACATGCCTTTCATCCGTGAACTAATTCATGAATTCGACGCTAACGTTGAGTTTGCAAAACCAGTTACGCGCTATTTGCAATACATTTCAGCCGGTGACGTTCTGCCGGTGTTGGTTCAGGCGTTAACGGAGCCGGGCACAGAGGGCGCTGGAGCTGGCGGACTGCCCGGTGGCGGGCTACCTGGTGCAAGTCCACAACCGCAGCGCGGTCCGAGTCCTTCTTATGGCGGCAGAGGCGCTGGTGCGGACCTGACCGGCACAAGTGGCACATCCAGCACGGCAGGCGGTGGCAGCACGCTGAACATTTCCGAGGAACTTTCTACGCAGCCGGTCAACACTACGCCGCAAGCGGTCACAGTCGGAAACTCCAAACTCATCGCCGATCAGCGCGCCAATTCCATCATCGTCCTTGGGAACCGCGAGGTTGTGGTAAAAGTGGAAAAGGTTCTGGACGAAATGGACGTTCAGGCCCCGCAAGTGGCGCTGAGCACAGTTGTCGGTCAATTGACGCTCAACAACGACGAGGAATTCGGCGCGGATTACTTCGCGAAGTACCACAACAGATTTGTGGGCACCTCAACTAACAACGGGGTATTTGGCGACAACAACCCAGGCATTCCCGCCACCGCTGTTATGGATCCCTCCAAGATCATCGACTTCAGCAAAATCCTTAAGACTGCGACCAGTGGTACCAATGTTTATGTGGCAGCAGGCGACGCCTTCGCAGCCATAGTGCACTTGCTCGAGTCCACCGGTAAGTTCAAAATCATTTCGCGACCCACGGTCTTCACAAGCAACAATAAGAAAGCTATCATCGCCTCGGGCTCGGAAGTTCCCGTGCCGGTGAGCACTCTGACGAATGCTACCACGACCGTGAATGTAGGTTCGGTGCAATCGAGCATCGAATACAAAAAGGTTGCGCTTCAGCTTGAGGTAGTCCCGCTCATTAATTCGGAGAAAGAAGTGTCGCTCGATATCCTTCAAAAGATCGACGCCCTGGGCAACAACAGACTAATTAGCGGAAACCTGGTGCCCGAAATCACCACGCGGTACATCCGAACAAATGTATCTGCTCCGAATAAGTCAACGATTGTTCTTGGCGGGTTAATTGAAGACAATAAGCAAAGAACCACCAACGGCATTCCTTATCTGTCTCGTATCCCGTATCTGGGTGCGGCTTTCCGGAGCACAAAGGACAGTCGGATCCGTACGGAACTAATCATTCTAATGCGCCCAGAGGTCACGCTGACTAAACTAGATGCTTATCGGCTCCGCCAAAAACAGGAGGACAGGACGCACTTTGGACCTGAACTCGAGCAGGACGACTGTCCTGAATGTCCCAAGCCAAGGGAAGGCAAACAATTAACCTTACCACCGCCCGATATTCCTCCAGCGAAATATATTAAGTAATCTCGCAGTTATGAAACGATTAACTCTCGCCGTAATTCTTGGCCTCGCCGCGACCATCGCCCAAGCCGACGATTTCGCAATCATTGACGACATTTGGCGTTCGCCCGACCCATTAGCTCAACGAGACGAGTACGGTCTGCTCCATCAGGGGAAGAATGTAAACGCGACTGACTTTGCGCCGCGCTATAAGTGGCGATGGGTTTACTACTTCAAGGCCAACGAACAACTCATTCTGCAACCGGCTTACGTAGGCTCGATGCAAACCGGGTTGCGCCGGTTGGGCTATTATTGCGGTCCCATTAACGGCGTATTTACTCCCGAGGTAAGCGACGCCATCGCGCGGCTTCAAAAAAATTATTCGATGCGCGTCACGGGGACCCTTACCGATTCTGTGCGACGAGCGTTGCACATGCCTTGACAAGATATGGAAGGCGGAGCTTTGCGACGCCTGACTCTCGTTGCCGCGTAATATTCGTACCCACGCATTATACGTGAAAGCACTTGCGAAACGTCCTAAATCGGCTTCATTCGAACGCTTCCAATTCTGCGTTGTCGATTCTACTGAACGCTGGGCCTCATGAGTTCACCTGCCAGTCAATCATTGATTAATTTGCTGCTGGAAAGCGGCGTCTCTTCGACTGAAGAAGCGGCACAACTGGCCGTGAACCTGAACGGCGGTTCGTGGGTGAGCCAGGTGCTCGATTCCGGTAAGGTGGACGAACAACTTTTCCTCGGTGCGATCGGGAATTTCTTCCGCGTGCCGGTTACCTCCATCGATGCGAAAAAGGTCGACCGCGCGACGTTATCGGTTTTACCGAGCCGTTTTGTTTTTCAACATCACATTCTGCCCATCGAGGTGAAGGAAAATTCGGTGGTACTGGCGACATACGATCTTTTCAATTCCATTGGCCGCCAGCTTGCGTCGCAGCTTTTGAAAAAGCCAGTTGAATGGGTGCTGGTGCCGCGCGCGCAAGTTCTGCGTGCGATGAAAACTCTCTACGGAGTCGGCGCAGAAACGTTCGACGAAATTCTTAAGACGAATCGTTCCTTCGAGGTATTGCAGGACAGCGAGACTGCCATCGAGTTGAATGACGACGACCCCGAAGCGTCGGTGGTGAAATTTGTGAACCAGATCATTCGCGAAGCAATCGTCGAGCGCGCAACCGATATTCACGTTGAACCGCTGGAAAACGATCTAAGGATTCGTTATCGGATCGACGGGATCCTGCACGAGGTCGCTGTTCCGCCACAATTGCGGGTCCTGCAATCGGCCATCATCTCGCGCCTAAAGGTGATGTCGCACATGGATATCGCGGAGCGTCGTCTGCCTCAGGACGGGCGCATGAATTTGCAGTCGAACCGCCAAAACATCGACGTACGCGTTTCAACCATCCCCACCGTGAACGGCGAATCGATTAGTTTGCGATTGCTTAGCCGCGGTGAGCAGCAGTTCGGATTCGAGCGGCTCGATCTCAGCGAAAAGCAGGAGAAAATTATTCGGCATCTGCTGGCACAGCCGAATGGAATTATTCTTCTCACTGGCCCCACCGGCTGTGGAAAATCGACGTCGCTTTATTGCTTCCTAAGCAGCATCAATTCAGTGCAACGCCGCATTATTACCGTCGAAGAACCGGTGGAATATCGAATTCCCGGCGTCTCGCAAATCGATGTGAAACCGGAGATCGATCTGACGTTCGCCAAAGGTCTACGTCACATTTTGCGACAGGATCCCAATGTGGTGATGGTCGGCGAGATTCGTGATGTTGAAACTGCGGATATCGCGATCCGCGCGGCGATGACGGGTCACCTTGTTTTTAGCACCCTGCACACGAACGATGCTGTTGGTGGCATCACCCGTTTGCTCGATATGGATGTGGAACCATTTCTACTCGCATCGGTGGTCAAATCGTTTATTGCACAGCGACTCGTGCGCACGATTTGTTCAGAGTGCGCGCAATTGGTCGATTATCCTCGCGAATATCTCGCGGAAATCGGTTTTCCCGTGAAAGAACACGGTACCAGTTTCCAGCGCGGCGCCGGTTGCGATCAATGCCGTCAGACTGGGTATCAAGGGCGCGCGGCAATTTATGAGGTTTGCCTCATCACGGAACCGCTGAGAAAGATGATCATGCGAAAACGCGATGGCGGCGAGCTCAAGCAATGCGCCATCGCCGAGGGCATGGAGACTTTGCGGCAGGACGGTTGGCGACGCGTCGCTGAAGGCAAAACAACCATCGAAGAAGTCGTTCGGGTCACGCAAACCGACGAGGTGATGGCCGAAACCACTGAAGAAGCCGCGCCGGTGGTAGCGGGCTAGCGCACCAATCTTAGGTGCGTGTCATCCCGAGCGGAGCGAGGGACCTCGCCTACGATCTCCGAATAGCTTCTCTCCCAAATCTTCCCACTTCGGATTGAGCCTTCGCACGAGATCATTCTTCTTTTCTCGACGCCAACCCTTAATCTCTTTCTCGCGCGAGATTGCGTCACGAGCACGATCAAATCTTTCATAGTAAACAAGGCGATCGACCTTGTATCTTTTAGTAAAACTTTGCTTTGAAGCGTTGCCGTGAAACCAGACACGCCGTTGGAGACTCTTTGTGACGCCGGTATAAAGAACCACCCGGCTGCGATTGGTCATCATATAGACGTAGTAGGCGTTCATTTGGCTAGTCGTCATCCTGAACGAAGTGAAGGATCTCGCTCAAGCTGATTGATGACGCTAATTCGCTTGCGTGCTTGGTACTCCGAATGTGAGGTCCCTCGCTTCGCTCGGGATGACCCGCCTTGCTATTCGCCCCGCAATTCGCGGATCGCCTTTGCGTAATCTTTCGCGTGAAAAATTGAAGTGCCGGCGACGAGTACGTTTGCGCCGTTTTCGATCGATACTCGCGCAGTCTCCGCATTGATACCGCCGTCTACTTCGATGTCGATCCTGCTGCTCAACGATCTTGCACGTTTAACTTTTTGCATTTGATCAGCTCGAAAGGATTGGCCTCCGAAACCCGGATGCACCGTCATTACCAGCAGCAAGTCGATCTTGTCCAGAAACGACTCGGCGAGATCGAATGACGTTTCGGGATTTAGAGTGAGGCCGGCGCAGCAACCGGCGTCTCGAATCTGCTGCAATGTTTTCGTGACGCTGTGTTTCGCCTCCGGTTCTACGTGGACAGTGATCGAGTTTGCGCCAGCTTTGATAAATCGCGGGACGTAATGATCGGCATGCTCGATCATAAGATGAACATCGAGCGGCAGACTTGTTAGGCCGCGCACTCGCCCGACCATCTCCGGCCCGAAGGAAATGTTATCGACGAAATGTCCATCCATGATGTCGCAGTGGATCCAATCGGCGCCGGCGACCTCCACCCGATGAATTTCGTCACCGAGTCGTGAGAAATCGGCTGCCAGAATGGATGGGGCGACGATCACTCTTCCCATGGAGTGATGGAGTAATGGAGTAATGGAGTAATGGCAAGCCCCTCCACAAGACTCCAGCACTCGAATACTCCATTACTCCAACAGAATGCGCTTGACGGCGTCCCTCTCTGTTTCATGTTACGGCGACTCAGCCGGCCGAATCGCGCTCGTGGGGAGGTTTCTATAAAGATAGGCCGCCTCGGGCGGAAGAACGCGCTTCTTCCCGGGCTGGAAAGTTGCTGCTAATTAATAATTCATGTTCAACGGACTTTTCGGCTGGTTATCCAGCGACATCGGGATCGATCTCGGCACGGCAAACACTCTTGTTTACGTAAAGGATCAAGGGATCGTTCTGCGCGAGCCATCTGTCGTTGCCGTGCAGGCCGGCACCAACAGAGTGCTGGCTGTCGGTGACGAAGCCAAACGTATGCTCGGTCGCACACCGGCAAACATCGTCGCAGTGCGACCGCTCAAAGATGGCGTCATTGCGGACTTCGAAGTGACGGAAGCCATGCTGCGGCACTTCATCACCAAGGTGCACAATCGCCGGGTAAAGGCGAGACCACGTGTCGTTATCGCAGTGCCATCCGGGATCACAGAAGTGGAAAAGCGCGCCGTGCGTGAATCGGCGACGCATGCCGGGGCGCGCGAAGTTTATTTGATCGAAGAACCAATGGCAGCGGCGATCGGGGTGGGCCTTCCGGTGCAGGATCCAGCCGGCAACATGATCATCGATATCGGAGGAGGCACGACCGAGGTCGCACTGATTTCGCTGTCGGGAATCGTGTTTAGCCGCAGCGTGCGCGTCGCTGGCGATGAACTGGACGAAGCAATCGTGCAGTATATGAAGCGCGCCTACAATCTGATGGTCGGCGAACGTACAGCCGAGGAGATAAAGATTAAAATTGGGTCGGCATATCCGAGCGAAAAGGAGACGAGCGTAGAAGTTAAGGGACGCGACCTGGTCGCCGGTCTACCGAAGACGCTTATGATCACCTCTCAGGAAGTGCGCGAAGCGCTGCTTGAACCAATCTCGACAATTGTCGATTCGGTGCGGATCACTCTCGAGCGCTGTCCGCCCGAGCTTTCGGCGGACCTCGTCGATCGCGGCCTGGTACTGGCAGGCGGCGGCGCGTTGCTACGGGGCTTTGACAAGCTTTTGAGCGAAGAAACGGGTTTGCCTGTCCACGTTGCTGAAGATCCGCTCAGCGCAGTGGCGGAAGGGACTGGCAAATGCCTCAATGAACTTAAATTCTTGCGTCAAGTGGCCTCGGCAGACCGCCAGTGGCGGTAGGAAAGTGGCATCGGCTTCCAGCCGATGTCTGAACATGGGCTGGAAGCCCGTGCCACGGTAATGAGCCGCACGAACATCATCGCGCTGCTGATTTTCGGCGCAATTCTGGGATACTTTCTCAGCTTTGGCCCGACGGCCACGCAGAAGTTCAAGTCTGGCGTCTATCAGTTGCTGGCACCATTTTTCACCGGCGGCTCTGGATTAAAAAAACAGCTTACATCCGTGCGTACAGGCTTGAAGTCGCTCGACCAATTGGAGCACGAAAATGCTGGCTTACAGGTGGAAAATCGAGAGCTGAGGGCAACTAACCAGGGTCTGCGCGATGCCGAGAACGAGGTGAATCGCTTGCGTCATGCGCTCAATTATCGCGAGCGCTCAGTGTTTAAGTTAATCGCCGCTGAAACTGTGGCGCGTGATTCGTCGACCTGGTGGCGAACGGTCACAATTAACCGTGGCAAGAGAGATGGCATCGAAATCGACATGCCTGTTGCGACTGACGAGGGCTTAATAGGAAAAATAACCACCGTGAGCGACAGCGTCTCGATTGTATTGCTGGTTTCCGATGAAAACTGCCGGGTCGCCGCAAAGGTCGAAGGAAGCCGAGAACAGGGGATCGTATCTGGCGAGCGCGTGACAACAGGACTCACGCCGTTTTTGAACCTGAATTTTTTGTCAAAACAAGCCGACCTGAAGCCTGGCCAAAAAGTTTATACTTCAGGAGTTGGCGGCGTGTTCCCTTCGGGTTTGCTGATTGGTGTGGTGAAGACTTTCCGTGTGCGAGAACTGGATGGGCAAGCACAGCTCACGCCCGCAGTCGATCTGTCGCATCTGGAGGACGTGTTCGTGGTAACTGGCCGAAAATGATTTTCTTTTTTGTTTTGCTCCTACTGGTGCTGATGGCGCAGATCGCAGAGTTTTTTATTCCAGCGCTGCCATGGCTCTACAACGCGCACGTGTACATCGTACCTGTGATCGTTTTTTACGGTGCGATGGCCCTGCCGTTTCCGCTCATGCTGGCGCTGGCCATGTACGCAGGAGTTTTACTGGATGCCGTTACCGTGCAGGTGATCGGAGGCAAAGTTGAAATTTCAACTGGATCATCGATACTAATTTACGGTGTGCTGGCAGGAGTAATGCATGGCCTAAGACCGCTTTTTGCACGCGGTCGATGGGAAGTGCACTGTATCCTGAGCGGTGTTTTCACCTCATTAATAATTCTGGCGCAATATTTGATGATCACATTTCGTCGCGGCTCTTTTATTTTCACCCGCGAAATTTGGTGGCAGATCGGCGGGCCTGGTCTTGTTGCCATGGCGATGGCCCCGATCCTGTTTTGGTTTCTCCAATGGATCGGACGGATTACGGTCTACTCCTATCAACCTGAAAGGGGGCGGCTTGAATGAGCAGGCGCCGTATTACTTCGCGTGCGCGGATTCAATTTCTCGGGCTGTTGATGTTGATGGGCATTGGCGCTCTGGGCCTTAAGCTTTGGTGGATTCAGGTAGCGCATGGCCAGGAATGGACTTCCCAGCTGCGCGGTAGCTCTCAGGCGACGGTGCGCATCCCCTCGGTGCGCGGCGAAATCAAAGATCGGAACGGACTAACTCTCGTTCAAAACCGGGCGAGTTATGAGGTCGATTTTTATCTGCCAGAAATGGTCAAAGGCTATCGCGAACGCTTTGGCCAGCCGCCCGTGACCGAGTATCGAGCAACCATCAATGGAATGCCGAAAGACCTGAGGGAACCGGACATCATTAGGATAGTAAATAATGGCGTCGTCCCACGCCTTAATGACCTCGACCTCGCGCGCGATTACAATGCGGGCAAGTTGCAAAAACACTATCGCAACGATACCGAAGTTCCGTTTTCGTACGTCAAAGACATCGATTTTCCAACTTTGGCGAAATTTTCCGAGCATGATGTCGGGTTGCCGGGAGTGGAACTCGCGCTCAAACCCGTGCGTTCTTACGTTTATGGCGCGCTTGCCTCGCATCTTCTGGGTTATGTCGGTATGCCGGATGATGTCGATAAAGACGACGCAAAGAAATTCACGTTTTACCAGGGAGACGTTGAGGGGAAATCGAACGTCGAAAAGATCATGGACGAATATCTGCGCGGGAAACCCGGGGTGCGTTATTTACGGCGCAACGCAAAGGGTACCATTGATGGCGTCCTGCGCGAAAATCCCCCGGAGCAAGGTGCCAATGTTTTCCTGACGATCGACGCACGCACTCAGGCGGTTGCGGAGGAGGCGCTTCGCGCAGTGAGCCGGGCAGGTGCGGTAGTTGTCGATCCAAACAGTGGCAACATCCTGGCGATGGCTACTGTTCCATCATTTGATCCAAATACTTTCATTCCCAGCATCAAGGCCAAGGATTGGCAAGCGCTGCAAAAAGATGAGGGCGATCCGCTGGTCAACCGTGCAATCAGCTGCTTGCCGCCGGGCTCAACGTTCAAGCTCATCACGGCACTCGCCGGTCTGCGCAGCAGCACGAAAAATCTTTCAGGCGCCAAATACAGCTGCGGTGGCGGCGTGAGTTACGGCGATCACTTTTTCCGATGTTGGGTAGCCGAAAAACATTATACGCACGGGACCATCGGACTCGCCGATGCGCTTAAGGTGTCGTGCGACTCTTTTTTTTATCAGTATGGCAACGCGGCTGGCATTCAATCGATCGACGCGGTTGGCAAAATGTTAGGCATCGGCCAAGAGTCCGGCCTGCAACTGTCAGGCGAACAAACCGGCAACATGCCGGGGCCTGAGTGGATGCAAATTCACCATCCCCAGGAGAGGTGGTCGCAGGCGCAAACGGCCAATGTTTCGATCGGCCAGGGCTACACGCTTGTCTCGCCTCTGCAATTGGCGATGGCCTACGCGACCATCGCAAACGGCGGCGTATGCTATTACCCCCGGCTGGTGGATCGGGTTTTGAAGCAGGACGGCTCGCCTGTGCTGGATGAGCATGGCAACGTCGCAGTGCCGCAGACACCCCGAGTGCGATCGGACTTACGTCAGGAAATCTCACCTGAAAAAATAGAGCTTGTGCGTAAAGGCCTTTGGAAAGTTGTTAACGAAGATGGAGGAACCGGCGGCCGCGCGCGCTTGAAAGATTGGGTGGTAGCTGGGAAAACCGGCACTGCACAGGCCACCGACCGTGGTCACGAGGAAAACGTGGCGTGGTTTGCATGTTTCGCTCCGTATGACCATCCGAAATATGTCGTCGCAGTGATGGTGCAGGGCGCCTCTGGGCACGGCGGCGAGGTCGCGGGCCCAATCGCTACACGCATTCTCGAACGCACGCTCGCGCAGGATGAAGGAAAGTACGATATGCAGGTCGCCTGGCTCGCACCCGCACATAAGGCGAATCCGCTCCAATTGATCAAATCAGTGGCTTATCACGACACGGGCGGCAATCTTGGAAGCGACGACGAAGAAGACGCCGGCGATTCGCAAACTGCCACAGCGCAGATGGCTAGTTCGGATGCATCGCCCGATGTCGAACCGGAAGCAGATACTCAGGGCAAAGTACGTCGGCAAGGTCCTGCTGTGGCCCGTGCGCTCCCTGCTGCGACGCCAGCTCCCCGCAATTTCTTCCAACGGATCTTTGGAATGCATCCGCGCCAGGCGCCTCCTCCTCCTCCTAACCGCCGGCGTGGAACACCACCACGATGAACACCCGATCAGAACCTTCGCTGCAGTGCATTTGGTCAGTTCTGCTTCTGATCAGACAACCTATTTCGTTTTATGATAGACAAAGTAAGAAAACTTTTGGGTCTTTCCTCACGCAAGACCGGCAAAAAGCTCATACTCAGCGTGGAAAAACTCGAGTCTCGGGTTGCCCTGCTCGAGAATGGCCGGCTCGAGGAGTACAGTGTCGAACGTAAGAGCTCACGGAATATCGTCGGCAGCGTTTATAAGGGTAAAGTCAAAAATATCGAGATGGGGTTGAAGGCGATGTTTGTTGACATCGGCTTCGAAAAAAATGCGTTCCTCCACTTTTGGGATGCAATTCCGGCCGCGCTCGACAGCGGCATTGAGGAAATTGATCGCCGTGGGAGCAAGCGGCCGCGAAAACGAATCACGGTAAAAGACATCCCGAGTATTTATCCTGTCGGTTCGGATGTCATCGTTCAGGTAACCAAGGGGCCCATTGGCACAAAAGGGCCAAGGGTAACTACGAATCTTAGTTTTGCAGGGCGCTATCTGGTATTGATGCCGTTTAGTGATCGTAGCGGTATCTCGCGAAAAATTGAAAACCAGAAGGAGCGCGAGCGATTGCGCAAGATTGTCCGTGAATTGGAAATTCCCGACGGCGTTGGAGTCATTATTCGCACCGTGGGCGAAGGCCAGCGGGCGAGATATTTTGTGCGGGATCTGCGTTTTCTTCTCGATCAGTGGGCCCAGGTCGAGCAGCTCATTCGCGGGGAACCAACTCCCTGCCGTCTCTTTGAGGAGCCGGATTTGGTCGGACGGACAGTCCGCGATTTTCTCACTGAGGAAATCGACGAAGTCCTTTGCGATGACCGCGGGTCAACCGAACGAATGATCGAAATGATCGGCCAGATTTCCCGACGCGCCCGGAATCGCGTCCACCACTACGATGGTGCGATGCCGGTGTTCGAAACGTACGGCGTGCAAAAGCAAATTGATGACGCTTTTCATAGGCAAGTTTGGCTGAAATGCGGTGGCTATATTGTGATCGACGAGACCGAAGCACTGGTCGCAATTGACGTGAATACGGGTCGAAACAAAGGCGGGCGCGACGTGGAGAAGACTATCTTGCAAACCAACCTGGAGGCCGCAGATGAAATTGCGCGACAGCTTCGTTTACGCAATATCGGTGGACTGATCATAGCCGATTTCATCGATATGAAGAGCCGCAAAGACCAACAGGCAGTCTTCAGCTTGATGAAGGAACGGCTCAATCGTGACAAGGCCAAGACACATGTCCTCCCCATTTCGCAGCTCGGTTTGATGGAAATGACGCGTCAAAGAGCCCAGGAAAGCCTGAGCGACACGATTTACGAGAATTGTCCCTACTGCGGCGGACGCGGTGTCGTAAAAACCTCCATGACCACGAGCGTAGAATTGCATCGGACTCTCAATACTGTCATGCGCAAGTATCAGGACAGTATTCATGACATCCGCGTGATTCTGAATCCAGGCGTGCTCAAACGGTTGAAAGAAGAAGATGAAGAATTGCTGGTGGATTTGGAACGCCGTTACGCGAGCCGGCTCACCTTTCGCGGCGATCCTACGTTTCATCACGAAAAGTTTGTTATTACCGACGCAAATACAGGCGCGGAGCTCCACACGTAAGGCAGTGCCTTACACCAAAAAATCCTTGCAATTTCTTGTCGCCGGCTCAAAAGTCGGGGCATCCGCAGTAATCGCGAGTTTCGTTATTAGCTAGCGTGTGCTCCAAAGGAGTGTTTGGGGCTAAGAAACTGAGGAGAGACTTAACCAAAGGAGAAATAAATGAAGAAACCAGTGTTGGGGTTGTTATGCATTGCTGCACTCACTTCGGCAGCGTTTGCTGGGACTGAAACTTATTCCGGAAAAGAGATGAAACAGGTGGCACCGCCACCGTGTCCGCAATGGTACGCAGACAACGAGTTTAACGTCGGTCTGTGGGGTACTTACGTTTTCACAGGAAACGAGTGGCAGGATGATCGCTACCTCGAATCGGATCACGCCTTTGGCGGTGGTCTTGACCTCAAATACTTTTTCCATCGCTACTTCGGTGTTGGTATCGAAGGTTGGGCCGTGGATGCCAGGCGTGCGTTTGAGGATGTCTTTATCGATCTTAATAACGGCGTCTTCGACGTCCATACTGGACATGAGAGCCGCGCGGTGGGTTCCGTGTTAGGTACATTGACGCTGCGATATCCAATTCCCTGCACGCGCTTCTCGCCTTACCTTTTTGGCGGAGCCGGCGGAATCTTTGGTGGCGGCGAAAAGACAAACGTTGTCGTGAACGACGGAATCATCCGCACTGAACAAACCGGTTCCGAGTCGCGGGCAATCGGGCAGGTCGGCGGCGGCATGGAAGTTCGCTTCACCCCGCACATTGGCTGGGTCAGTGATTTCAGCTGGAATTTTGTCGATGGACCGAAGAATAACTTCGGGATGGTCCGGACCGGCGTAAATTTCGCGTTCTAAAGACCCACGATCAGATTTGCTAAAGCGGCGTCCGGAATAGGACGCCGCTTTTGTTTGTACGCGATTTGCGTTTGCGAACGCGGGCATGGGCACGAAATTATCGTGATGCCATTCGTCGAAACCCTGGACAATCTGGCTCTGAAGAAATCTGAGCTAGTCAAGCGATTCGAGCACCTGATTGCTCCGAAATCGGATCGAGAGTTCGAAGCGATGGCGCAAACTTCGCGTGCGCTTACGCTACAGAATTTTGGACGTACGATGCGTCTGTTCGCTCCTCTGTATCTTTCCAACGAATGCATTAACAACTGCCGGTATTGCGGTTTCTCGCGCGATAATCCGATCCTTCGCGTCACACTTAATGTCGATGAAGTCATCGCCGAAGCGCAGCATCTCGCGCGTCAGGGATTTCGTCAGATTCTTCTTGTCGCGGGCGAGCACCCAAAATTTGCTGGCCGCGACTATCTCGCCGAATGCGTTCGGGCGCTCGCTCCTGATTTTTCTTCGATCTCGATCGAAGTGGGCCCGATGGAAACGGAGGATTACGTGCCGATCGTGGAAGCGGGCGCCGAAGGGCTTGTCGTTTATCAGGAAACCTACAATCGCGGGATTTATGCGGAAATGCATACCGCCGGACCGAAACGCGATTTTAATTTCCGGCTCGAATGCGCCGAGCGCGCTTATACGGCCGGTTTTCGCAGACTCGGCATCGGCGCGTTGATTGGTTTGTCGCGCTGGCAGGACGAAGCAGTCGCGCTGGCAGCGCACTTGGAACATCTGTTCAAACACTGCTGGCAGGCACAAATTACTGTGAGCCTGCCGCGTTTGCGTCCCGCAGCCGGCGAATTTCGTCCGCTTTTTTCCATGACTGACCGCGAATTGGCGCAATTAGTTTGCGCGCTACGCATCACTTTCCCGCAGCTCGGCATCGTGTTGAGCACTCGCGAGCGCGCGCCCCTGCGGGATTCACTGGCGTTAATCGGGGTAACGATGATGAGTGCCGGCAGTCACACGGAGCCGGGCGGTTACACCCGACGCGGGCGCGCGCATTTGCATCGCACCTTACGCGGCCGCATCGTCGCGCCGGAATTCCAGGACGGCGAAGATCAACTCGCCACCGGCCAATTTGAGATCAGCGACGAACGGGCCCCAGCGGAAATCGCCGCAATCCTTAGGCGTCGCGGCCTCGATCCGGTTTGGAAAGATTGGGACCAGGCCCTTTGCGGAGCGTGACGATTTCACTCAATGGCGAACGTGTTGATGTGCGCGAGGCAAAAACGATCGCGGAGTTAGTCGATCGCTATCAATTGTCTCCGCAATCGATTTTAGTCGAGCACAACGGCCTCGCCGTTCATCGACATGAGTGGACGGAGCGATCATTAGCCGAAGGCGACCGTGTTGAATTGATCCGCGTCGTCGCCGGCGGCTAGAGGCTGGCGATTCTTCTCCTCAGATTTGAGCGCTTTTTACTACGACACGCATTCCGTCGGTCTGGATGACGGTGACGGGTGTTTGGGGGCCGATGAATTCACCTTCGGTGACAACGTCGACCACGTGATCGGCGAAACTCGCTTTGCCGCTCGGCCGTAAAACCGTAACCGAGGTACCTTGCATTCCTGGAGTCAGTGCGAGCGCAGTTGTGAACTGTCGCGGAACGCCGGCGAGCGATGGGCCGGGTGGATTTGAATCCATCAAGGCGAATCGCCGGTAAATGCTCGTGCGCGGTAAATAGCGGGCGAGCAGGGCGATGATGATGAACGATCCCACGATCGCGATAAACATGTTAAGCAGCGGCATCGCGAGCATTTTGCCGGTCGGGAAGAAATTCTGACCCGGATAGCGATCGATCATTGTCCACAGCAGCGAAGCGAGCATGAGGAAAACGCCGACAACACCAAAAACAATCGTGCTGTGCGCGAAGAAAAGTATCTCGATCAGGACCAGAATCATTCCGAGAATGAACATTGCGACGACTTCCCAGCCGGCGAGGCCGGCCAGATAATGCCCCAGGAAGAATAGCGCGAAACAAATTGCAGAGATAACCCCTGGCCACGTCACACCAGGAATTTTAAATTCCAGATACGCGCCGAGAATTCCTCCTAGCAGGAGCAATGGCGCAAGCGCAGTGATCCAAAACGCGATTTGCTCGAAGCCAGTCGGCTCGATCGTGACTTCATTTCCTTTTAGGCCGGCTTTTTTGATCAGATCGCTAACCGAATCGGCGACACCTTCTGCAAGCAATGGTTTGCCATTGATCCGTTCAGTTGCTTCCTGAGCATTGAGAGTGAGCACTGCTCCCTTCGGGTGAACGACGCGGTCGCCAATCCTCACTTCTTTGTCCTTGTTGATGAACGCTTCGGCGACATCCGGATTGTGCCCATTCTTCGTCGCGGAACCACGGATGAGCGCAGACCAATACGAAATCGTCTTCTCCTTCGCGGTAGCGGGTAAATCCTCGCCGCTGGAGAGGATCGGTGCGGCGGCGCCAATTGCGCTCACCGGCGCCATGTAAATGCGTTGTGTGGCAATGGCGATAAGCGAACCAGCGGACCCGGCATTTGTGTTGATGAACGTGTAGCTCGGGATTTTGGTTTGGTTAAGTGCATTGACGATATCGGTCGCTGTATCGAGCCGGCCGCCGTATGTGTTCATGTCGAAAATGATCGCGGACGCCTCGTTGCTCTCGGCCGTTTTCACTGCACGGCGCAGAAATGCCAGAAGCGAAGGTGCGACCTCGCCACGGAGCGGCACCACAACCACATCTCCCTCGCTGATCAGCTCCTTTCCTTCAAGATTCGCAGGCAGCTGCAGAAACAACGCCGCAGCGATTAAGCTCGCGCTCTTGGAAATTCTTTGTACCAACACAGAGCGATGGAGTGATGGAATAGTGGAGTATTGAGACGGAGGGTTCATTTCATTACTCCGCACTCCAATACTCCATTGGAAATGCAATCGCACTGCGTAAGTTTGGCATCGGTTCAAAAGGCAAACGAGGCAAAAATAATCAGGCGCGCATGGGAACGATCCCTTCGGAAACAATCGAGCAGATCGCTGCCGCGAACGATATTGTCGAAGTGATCGGCTCGTATTTTCCGCTCAAACGCGCCGGAGCAAATTTCAAGGCGCTCTGTCCGTTTCATCAGGAGAAAACGCCTTCGTTCATGATCAGCCCGAGCCGGCAGACCTTTCACTGCTTCGGTTGTGGCGCGGGCGGGAGCGTTTTTCGGTTCGTCATGGACTACGAGCATACCGATTTTCCATCGGCAGTGCGGAAGCTCGCGGGGCGCGCCGGAATTACGGTGGTGGAGAAGCGCGGCGCGGCGGATGAAGATCGACGATATGAGGCGCGCCGGACACTGCTGAAATTGCACGCCGACGCGGCCGAATGGTTTCATGAAAATTTGTTGAAAAGAGATCTCGGAGAACCAGCGCGAAAATATCTCAAACAGCGCGGGATTACGGCGGAAATCGCCAAAAATTGGCAGCTTGGTTATGCCCCCGATGAGTGGGAGGCATTTGGCAGCTGGGCACGCGCGCAAGGCTACCTTACTCGCGACCTCATTACGAGTGGCCTCGCAAAAACAAGAGATAATACAGAGAGCGGGCCGGTTGAGAGCTCAAGTGCATACGATCGCTTTCGCGGCAGGATCATGTTTCCGATTTGTAACGATGTCGCCGAAGTGATCGCATTCAGCGGCCGCCTTTTGAAAGACGCGGAGGGCGCGGCGAAATATTTGAATTCGCCTGAGACGCCGCTTTTCCGAAAAGGCAGCGTGCTTTTTGGTCTGCACAAAACCAAGCGCGCCCTGATCGAGGCGAACTGCGCCATTGTGTGTGAAGGCCAGCTAGATTTGATAAGTTTATTTGAAGCGGGAGTCACGAACGTCGTCGCGCCGCAGGGAACTGCGTTCACAGAAAATCAGGCGCGGGTTTTGAAACGCTTCGTAAATGAAGTCGTTCTTTGCTTCGATGCTGACGCAGCCGGTCAGAAGGCTGCGGAGCGTTCGCTCGATGCGCTACTCCAGAATGACTTGATCGTGCGCGTGGCAGAAATCCCGGCGGGCGAAGATCCCGACTCGCTAGTTCGGCGCGAAGGAAAAGAGGCATTTGAAAGCCGCGTCGCTCGTGCGCGTGATTTTTTCGACTACTGGATCGAACGTGAGGCTGCCAGTGTCGATCTGGCTTCCCTCGGGGCCAAGATGCAGTTAGCCAGAAGCCTGGCTGGAACCGTCTCGCGTGTGCGCGACCCACTGATGCGTGGGGAAGTTGCGAGCAAAGTTAGCGCACGCCTCGGTGTCGCCGCTCAAGATTTTCAGGCGCTACTGCCCAAGCAGAGAAGCGAATTACTCCGGTCAAACGATCAATCCCAGGCGGATGGCATCGGGGGAACAGCTTCACCACCGCGACACGACATTGCCATGCTTTGTATTCTGGCGTTAAGAGACGAAGAAGCCCGAGAATTTCTTCGCGAACAAAATTGGCGCGAGATTCTCGTCCAAGTAGCGGATGGAGAAATTCTTGTTCGCATTCTCACAAGCGACCTGCGTCCGCATGACGCAGCCTCACTCAACGCCTTCATGGTCACGCTTTCCCCGCCTGAGGAGCGATTAGTCTCTTCGTGGCTGCTGCAAAAGGTGCCGCCCAATGCTGCGGCGATGGTCGAAAAATGGTGGCTCGGCATTCGCCAGGCTGTCCTGCGCCGCCAACTTGATGTCGCTGCAAACCAAATAAAACTGCCAAACCTGAGCACTGGGGAAATTGTAAATTTGCAGAAACAAATCCTTGACCTGCAGGAACAGCTCCACGAGCTTTCCCGGCCTGCCGGCCCGGGCGACAATTAGTTGTCGATCTACTGCCGCGCGGCGAGTCGAACGTCTTAGTCAAATCAGTAATCCCATCATCTTGGCCAGGCATTCGAAACACAGGGGAGGCAGCCGGCAGTCGTCGGCCAAACGGCTTAAGCAGGTCGAGCGCCGGAGTCCGTCAAAAAGGCCTGTCGCTCTTCGGCTTCGCCGAAAGCTTAAGAAACAACCACGAATCGCCGCACTCAAAGCCAAACGCAGGCCGACCTCGCCACAACACCAGAACGGATCGTTACCGGAGCCGCGAGAGCAAATGGCAGCATCCCGGTTATACTCGGCGATTGAATTACAGAGCCGCATTCGCGAACTGATCAAACTCGCGAAGGAACAAGGCTATCTCACGTTTGACGACTTAAACGAGGCGTTGCCTGAGGGCATCACGGACGCCGATGAATTGGACCTCATTCTCACGCGGCTGCGCCGCCTGGAGATCGACATTATTGAAGCGTCGGAAGTCGATCGCTACAAGGACGGGAAAAAAGATACAGAGGAGGAATTAGAAGAGGAAGAGAGGCCCGAAGCCAAGGTTGATATCCTGGACGACCCGGTACGGATGTATCTCAAACAGATGGGCCAGGTCCCCCTTCTAACCCGGGAACAGGAAGTAGAAATATCCAAACGGATCGAGGAAGCCGAAGACATGGTGCTGAAGCACATCAATCGGTTCGGTTTTATCGCACAGGCCCACTTGGATCTCGCCACGAAGCTGATCGAGGGCAGGGAACGGTTCGATCGGGTGATTCTCGACAAGAAAATCGAGAGCCGGGAAAGGTATATGAAAAATCTCCCGCGTCTCTGCAAACAGGTGGAACAATTAAGCACCTCGATCACACGCCAGTTGAGCGAGGTCTCGCGCAATTCTTTAAAAAAGCGACCGCCAAAGCTCCGGGCATTGCAAAGAATGATGACTTCTTTGCAACGGCTCTATCCTCTCTTTTACCTCAAGCAGAAAGTCACGGAGGAATTTGTGCACCTGGCGGATGACGCGCATCACACCTCGCTTTACCTGCAAACCGAGCTGGCCAAAAATCCTCGCAGTAAGAAACGGCGATTGCAGCTTCAGACCAAAATCCGCGAGCTCGAAAAGGGGCTGTGGTTCCCACTTGCCGAATATGCGAAAGAATACCAGACGCTTAAGGGTTGGATGCGCCAGGCATTCAAGGCCAAAACCGAAATGGTGGAAGCCAACCTGCGTCTCGTTATCTCGATCGCAAAAAAATACACCAATCGCGGCCTATCCTTTCTAGACTTGATCCAGGAAGGAAATATGGGGTTGATGAAGGCGGTCGAGAAATTCGAGTATCGGCGCGGGTACAAGTTTTCCACCTACGCGACGTGGTGGATTCGCCAGGCCATCACCCGCTCGATTGCCGACCAAGCCCGCACGATTCGCATCCCGGTCCACATGATCGAGACGATCAATAAGCTCATGCGTGTGCAGAAACAGTTGGTGCAGGAATATGGGCGGGAACCGTCGCCAGAGGAAGTGGCCGAAGAAGTGCTCCTGCCAGTAGATCGCGTGCGGTCAGTTCTTAAGATGGCCCAACAACCAATCTCTCTCCAGTCTCCTGTGGGCGAGAGTGAAGAAACAAATTTTGGGGATTTTATCGAGGACAGGGGCGCCGAAAACCCAAGCGACATGACTGCGATTGTGTTGTTGAAAGAAAAAATTAAGGACGTGCTGGAAACCCTGACCGATCGCGAAAGGCAAGTCCTCGAGCAGCGATTCGGGCTGGTCGATGGCTACAGCCGAACCCTAGAAGAAGTAGGCCGGCAGTTTCAAGTCACCCGCGAACGTATACGGCAGATCGAAGCAAAGGCATTGCGCAAAATGCGGCATCCAACGCGTATTCGGCAGCTCGAAGGATTCCTTGAAGCTCCCGGCCTGTGAACATTGGTTTTCGGCTGCCATTCGAGCGCAACTTCCATCTCTGCAGATAGTTCAATTTTATTGGAGACTATGGATCGTGAAGATGACAAGGAATTGTGGGATATGCTCGGTCGCATTCCCGAGATCACGCTATCGCCGTTTTTTGCCCGAAACGTGCTGAGGAGAGTTCGTCAGGGAGCCACTCCTTTCGAGCGGGCACGAAGTTGGTTCAGTTTGCGGAGACTTGCTGCGGCGTCCGCCGTGGCAGCCGTCGTGATCGGCTTGGCTATCGCCACACATCATCCAGTCTCGCAGACGCCCGCTGTGAATGACTCAGACGTGGTGGCAAAAATCGATCCACAAGATTATGACGTCGTGGCCGATCTGGATGAATTGATCGCCTGGGATGAAAATAGCGTGTGGGAGGACAAACCAACTTTGTAAGTTAGTCGTTGCTTTGTCGGTCTTCGCTTTGTCTTGCGGAGCCGCACAAGCGCAACCGCAATCACATCGGCCGGTTGGGCGACCTCCAGTCGGAGCTCCCCATGGCCGTCCCCCATCCAAGAGCATACGTGAGCGGTGGCAGGCAATGCCTCCGGGAGCTCGCCAAAACTTTCAGCGCAACGCGGAGCGTTGGCTGCGCATGAGTCCGGAAGAGCGCAATGTGATGCGCCAGCGGGAGAATCTGCGCCGGGAAACCATCAGGCGCGAGACCGAGGCAGCGGTTCGTGACTCAGGCCTGCATTTGAGCCCGCAAGAACGTGCTCAGTTTGAATCGCGCTATATCCAGGAGCGGCGAAAAGTAGAACAAACGTTGCGGCAGCAAATTGAAGCCGAACGACAACAGCAGCTGCCAGCGTTGATTCAACAGCTGAAGAAAGAGTTCCAGATTGACCAGCCAACCAAAGGGCCGGCGGCAAAGCCGATAGAGTCGCCCAAATCAAAGAAGTAGCGATTCACGCCTTTTCTTGTGTTTTTAGGGGCGTTTCTGGAAAAAGAAACTGGCCCGAGATCGCTCTCGAGCCAGCTCGATCTGGATTTCTAGGCGTACGTCAACTTAGTACCGATAGTAATGATGATGACGGTGGTGACGATAGTAACGATGCCCGCCGTACCAATAGTAAGGCCTGTAGTAATACGGCCGGTAATAGCGGTACGGGTAGTAGTAACCGTATGGATAATATCCGTAGTAGCCCGGCCCGAACCCAACCGAGAAGTACACTTGCGCATCGGAACGCGAGGCTGAAGCAAATGCCAATCCGCCTGCCACCAGTGTAATCAAGAGAAGTTTCTTCATTGTTTTACCTCCCATTAATTAAACTGAAGCTGAAAAGAAAAGTTTTCTGGTTTATTCGGATGGACGAAACTCCGGATATCCCGTGATGCAAAGGCTTTGGCCAACCTGTTCATAAGAAACGCGCTGAAGACGCAGGGCACTCGCAGGCGTTTTGGCGCCGTGACCCCGGAACGCGATTACCGGACCTGCGGTTAGGATGGGGCCCAAATAGAGCTGCACTTTATCAATGACGCGTGCGTCGAGGGCCTGACCAAGAACTTCACCGCCGCCCTCGATCAGCACGCTCGTGACCTCGCGTTCGCCCAGATTTTTCAGCACAGCACCAAGAGACTTGCGGCTATAAATCAGCGTTCGCGGAGCATGCCGGTCGGAAAATAGATAAGCATTCTGCGGCAGGTTTCCTGAGCGACACAATACGACCCGCTGCGGTTGCCGCGCGCTGGGAACGCCGCGCACCGTCAGTCGTGGGTTGTCCGCTCGGACCGTTTGCGCTCCCACCAATATCGCGTCCACCGTGGCGCGAAGCTGATGCGCGTGACGGCGGGCGGAATGTCCTGTGATCCAATGAGACTCACCGGCAGGTCGCGTCAGTCGACCATCGAGCGACATTCCGCACTTTGCGATAACAAAAGGACGACCTGTGACAATCCATTTGTTGAAAGCCTCATTAATTTGTGTGCACTCATCAGCCAAAACGCCTTTTCGTACTCTGACCCCCGCGTTTCGCAATTGCACAATCCCTTTGCCGGAGTGGCGCGGATTTACGTCAATCGCACCGACAACCACGTTTCTAACTCCAGCCTGAACTATGGCATCTGTGCACGGAGCAGTGCGTCCCTTTGTGGAGCACGGTTCCAGAGTCACGTAAAGCGTTGCCCGCGCGGGGACGCGCGCGGCGAAATTACGGAGGCATTCAACCTCAGCGTGATCGCGGCCGGCCCCTCGGTGGTGTCCTCTCGCCGCGATCCGGTTGCCGACGACGAGAATCGCGCCAACCGCGGGATTAGGGCTAGTCTGACCAAGCCCCTTCTTTGCCTCGCTGAGGGCCGCGCGCATGAACTTTTCGTCTCGTTCTCTATCCATTGTTGCGAGACATTCATAATTGTTCTCGCTCGTCGCGGCAACGGCAGTGCTTATCCAAACACTCACTAATCACGCTGTGATCAGAACTTCAGGGAAATCTTTTCGCGTGCTGAGACACTCGGCTAATTCGTGCCTGGAGGGATTCGAACCCCCAACCTTCTGATCCGAAGTCAGAAGCTCTATCCGGTTGAGCTACAGGCACTCTGGGAAAGTCATTAGTGATAAGTGAGACGTGAGAAGTGACAGATTAGAATCCAATGCCGGACTTCTCACTAATCACTCCTCACTTCTCACGTAGCATAAAAAGGGTGGCCGACGGGACTCGAACCCGCAACAACCAGAACCACAATCTGGGGCTCTACCATTGAGCTACGGCCACCAACAATAACGCAGAACAAGATTTTAAGATTCGAATCTCCATTTGCAAACCCGGTGTCTGTTGGTTGTAAGGTTGGACGGTGGTTTTTTTCTCATTTCGCGGTGGGCAGGGCGAAAGGACAAAGGAGGAGAGGCTTTTAACCTTTGCTAAACAAAGGACTCGACTTTCCCAAGTCATTCCCCTAATTCTCGACGCCGGTGGAACGAAAATTTGCCTGCAGCTTGATTGGTGCCTCGGCTGGTCCCGGCGTGAGGCGGGGTGGGTCGGCTTTTCTTGCGGTCTTGTTTTTCCTTCTTCTGATAATTCCGCTTTCGGCGCAGCAGGACGATCCGAGCGAGATTTTTCTTAAAGCTTATCTCTCGGCGCAGCAGGGCGAAAAACTCGAGCGCGAAAACCGATTTAAGACCGCCCTCGCCAAATTTCGGTTTGCTGGAAGCCTAATCGAAGAATTGCGGAGATCGCACTCCGATTGGCAGCCGGCGATCGTGGAGTATCGCGGCCGTAAGATCGGCGAAGGAATCTTGCGCGTCCAGGAACGTATATCGAGGCATGATGAATTGAGCGCGGCTGCCAGTCCTCTGCCGGAGGTTGTTCCTTCACTTCCCGAGAATGAGGCCTGGTCGGAGCCCGGTCCCGAGGTCGTAGATCCGCAACGACTCGACACGATTTCCCAAGGGCCGAGCGATGGGGCGATTCAAGAGGCAACCAGGAAATTGCGTCGCAAGGTGAATCAACTGCAAGCGGCGCTTGAAAAATCGCGCAGCGATCTCGAAACCGCCCAAAAAGAAAAGGCAGCTGTAAACACTCATCTGGAGGAAACAAGCTCCAAGCTTGAGAATGCACGAAAGGAAATCGAGACGTCGAAGCAGTCAGAACGCTCGGTACGCGATGAACTCGCGCAGACGCAGGCATCGATCAAAGCGCTTCAGTCATCGCAAGAAAATGGGCTCGAACAGTTGCGCACGGAGATCGCCGATTTGAAGGATGCCGTTGCTGTTGCGAAAGAGGCGCGTGCAACGGCAGAAAAGCAAAGAGACGAAACCAACGCGAAACTCGCCGAGGCAAACAGGCAAATCAATGCGGTAGAACAGCAGCGCGACAAAGCGATAGCCCAGCTAAAAGCCGGCAGCCAAACGGAACAGCACCCGCAGGCGCTCCTCGGCGAGAATGGCGATCTTAAGCTCAAGCTGGCAGATTTAGAGGAAAACGCGCCCGCTAAGGCCGATTCAACAAGCGCTGAGGAATTGGTGGGAGTGAAGCAGGAGGTTACGCAGCTCCAGCAGCAACTGGCCGAAAGCCAGAAAGGGAATCAGTATCTCGTGGCGAGAGTTGCGGAGCTTTGGGTGCAGTTGGATGAGACTGGCGCGCAGCTTCAGAGCGCGAAGTTGACCGGCAAAAACAGCGAAGAAACGGACCGATTGATGAGAGAAAACGAACTCCTGCGAAACATCGTGGTACGCGAACGGGAGGAAGAAGCGCGTCGGGAGGAAGCAAGAAAATTGATGCTGGCGGACCTCGACAGATTAAGAATCAAATCTGATTCGTTGAATAAGGAGATCGAACTCCTCGCTCAGCCAGTCACAAAACTAAACAGCGAAGAACTCGGTCTGCTTCGTCAGCCTGTGGTTTCAGTTTCGGATCAGAACCGCGGCGCATTGACCGCGAGTTTTATTTTTGCGAAAAAATCCGCGGGAGATTCAGTCGAGGCCGAGGCGACGACGAACAATTCCGGCGGGTTGAAGGAAGAGGCACGCGACGGCCCGCACGGCGTTGTGCACGCCGCCAGGGAAAGCTTCGGCGGCGCGAGTACCGAACCACAGAAACGTATGTCGGGAAGTTCTGACCAAGGATCCGAATGACTTTTGCGCGCTTTAAAGTTGTGCCGTGACTTGACCGCGAAATCTAACGGCGAATTGTTCGTCTAACTGGATTTTCCCACGCAACGGGCCGATCTCAGTCCGATTTCCGAGCCTGAGCGAATGGCGCTCCGCTATCAAGAGCGTCCCGTTGACGATTGATTCTGTATCCGGCACTCTGAGACCGCCGTATCCGTCGCATGAAACCATTTCTTACCGCTAACTGGCGTTATCTGGCGATGCTGAATTACGTTGTCGATCCTGCGCTGATTGAACCGCTCGTTCCGGTCGGAACGGATATCGATTATGAAAACGGCGAGACGTTCGTCAGCATAGTCGGATTTCTGTTTCTCGATACACGTCTTCTGGGTCTTCCAATCCCGTTGCATCGCGATTTCGAAGAAGTGAATCTGCGTTTCTACGTGAGAAGAAAATCGGCTGACACTTGGCGACGCGGTTTAGTCTTCGTCCGCGAGCTTGTGCCTCGCCGTGCGATTGCGCTCGTTGCTCGTGCATTTTATGGGGAGCGGTACTTCGCTCTCCCGATGAAGCACAGAATAGAGCACGTCGATGCTAAACTAAGCGTCGAATACTGCTGGCGACGTGGAAAGAAGTGGGAGTTTCTCAAGATGAGTGCAGCCGGCGAACCGCAATCCATTTCCGCCGGTTCACATGCCGAATTCATTACCGAACATTACTGGGGCTACACCTGTGTCCGGGGCGGTTGCAGCGAGTACCGCGTCGAACACCCTCGCTGGAAAATCTGGAACGCGGCCAGCTTCGAATTTACCGGCGACGTCGCTTCCCTTTATGGCGAACAATTCGTCCAGACTCTGAGTGCGACTCCTCGCTCAGCATTCATTACGGACGGTTCCCCAATTACCGTCCAAAAGCGCGAGGTATTGTTATCTCAATAGGAGTTGCCTCAGCACAAACGGCAGAATCCCGCCATGCCGATAGTAATCGACCTCGATTGGCGTATCGATGCGAACTTTCGCAGGCACAGAGCGCTTCTGCCGATCCTTGCCTTCGATCTCGAGCATTACGGTTTGGCCCGGCTTAATTGTTTCAGATAAATCAGTGATCGAAAAGATCTCTGAGCCTTCGAGCCCGAGGGATTGCGCTGTTGTTCCATCGGGAAATTGCAAGGGCAACACGCCCATGCCGACGAGGTTCGAGCGGTGAATCCGTTCGAAGCTTGCAGCAACAACCGCCTTCACCCCTAACAAACGCGTCCCCTTCGCAGCCCAGTCGCGCGACGAGCCGGTACCGTACTCGTGCCCAGCGAGAATCATCAGCGGAGTATTTGTCTTGGCATATTTCATCGCTGCGTCGAAGATCGACATCTCCTCGCCTTCACCGTTCGCAAAATATTTCGTCACTCCGCCTTCAGTCCCCGGTACCATTAAGTTCTTGATCCGCACATTGGCGAATGTTCCGCGCGTCATCACCAGATCGTTGCCCCGCCGGCTGCCGTAACTATTGAAATCTCGCGGTTCAATCCCGCGCGACTTCAGATATTTTCCAGCTGGCGAAGTTTCTTTGATCGCTCCCGCAGGCGAAATGTGATCGGTCGTTACCGAGTCGCCGAAAATGCCAAGTGCGCGAGCGCCTCGAATCTCCTCAATGTGCCCCGGCTCCATCGAGAAATTTTGGAAGAATGGAGGCTCATGAATGTAGTCGCTCTTCTCGTCCCATTGGTAGATGTCGCCGCTGCTCGATGGAATGTCGTTCCACTTCGGATTTTGATCGGCAAAATCGCGGTATAGTTTGCGGAAGGTTTCGGGTGCAAGCGCCCTTTGCATGGCGTCCCGGATTTCACTGAGACTCGGCCACAAATCTCGAAGGAAGATTTCTTTTCCGTTTTTACCTTTCCCTAACGGCTCACGCGAAAGGTTAATGTGCACGCGGCCGGCGAGCGCAAACGCGACCACCAGCGGCGGCGACATCAGGAAATTCGCCTTGATATGTTGATGGACGCGCGCTTCAAAGTTTCGGTTTCCCGAAAGAACTGAGGCGGCAATCAGGTCGTATTTATTGATCGTCTTCTCAATGTTCGCGTGAAGCGGCCCCGAGTTGCCGATGCAGGTGGTACAACCGTAACCGACGAGGTTAAATCCGAGTTGATCGAGATATTTCTGTAGCCCAGTCTTGTCGAGATAATCGGAAACAACACGCGAGCCCGGCGCGAGTGATGTTTTCACTCCAGGATCGACATGCAGGCCATGCTCGACTGCTTTCTTTGCGAGCAATCCGGCCGCGATCATCACGCTGGGATTGCTCGTGTTCGTGCAACTGGTGATTGCTGCGATCAGGACGCTGCCATGCCCGACGTGAGTGCGACCGTGCGTGAAAACGTCTCTGGACTCAGCTTCAATTTCCTTACCAGGATCCGGTGTTGGCCGGTTTGCAATCATCTCAATCTTGTTGAGTTCATCCCCGGCACTAATTCCCTGGTCTTCTTTTTTATCGGTCGAAAACATTTCCTCGTCGCGAGGCGCGCTGCCGTTCAATTCGACCAGATGCTTTTCGCGAAGATCGGCATTCTGTTTGCCGTACCCGCCATCACGAACCGGCTTTTCGAGCAACTCGCGAAACGTTTTTTCAAGATCCGGCAAATTAATCCGGTCCTGTGGCCGTTTGGGTCCGGCGACGCTCGGCTGCACCTGCGCCAAATCCAGATCGATATCGACGCTGTAATCGATTTCGCTCCGGAGCGGCATGCCGAACATTTTTTGCGCCCTAAAATAATTTTCGAACGCAAGGCATTGTTCTTCGCTGCGTCCGGTCGCCCTCAAGTAATCGACCGACTCTTGATCAATCGGAAAATATCCCATCGTTGCGCCGTACTCCGGCGACATGTTTCCGATGGTCGCGCGATCAGGCACCGGCAGCGATGCAGCTCCTTCACCGTAAAACTCAACGAACTTCCCAACGACTTTTTGCGCGCGCAGCAATTGTGTGATGTGTAGCACCAGATCAGTCGCGGTGACGCCTTCGCGCAGTTGTCCACTCAAGTGCACGCCGACCACGTCCGGCGTCAAAAAGTAAACCGGTTGGCCGAGCATGCCGGCTTCCGCTTCGATTCCGCCTACGCCCCAGCCAACGACGCCAAGACCGTTGATCATGGTCGTGTGCGAATCGGTGCCGACGAGAGTGTCAGGGAAGAAGAGTTGAGAGTTGAGGGTTGAAGGTTGAGAGGAAAGAACGCCCTTGGCCAAGTATTCCAGATTCACCTGGTGCACGATGCCGATCCCTGGCGGGATGAGCTGGAACGTTTTGAACGCCTGCTGTCCCCACTTTAGAAACTGGTAGCGCTCGCGGTTGCGCTTGAATTCCATGTCCAGGTTCAGCTCCAGCGCTCGCGCGGAACCGAAGAAATCGACCTGCACCGAGTGATCAACCACCAGATCGACCGGCACGAGGGGTTCTATGATTTTCGGATCACCTCCGAGTCGTTTCACCGCGCTACGCATCGCGGCGAGATCGACCACCAGTGGCACGCCGGTGAAATCCTGCAAGACGATGCGGGCAACGACGAATGGAATTTCCTCGTTCGCCGGAGATTTCGCGTTCCAGTTCGCCAGCGCTTCGACATCTTTGCGCTGTACTTTTTGGCCATCGCAATTGCGTAGCATCGATTCGAGAACAATCCGGATACTGATCGGCAACCGCGATATTTTCCCAATTCCCCGTTCCTCCAGGACCGGAAGCGAATAAAAAAATGCCTCGCGCCCTTTCCCGGCATTAAATTTCCTCAGCGTCTTAAATTCGTCGTTCATGTTCATGTTCTATCATGCTGAGCGAAGCGAAGGACCGCCTACAGACTCGTAGTGGCATGCCCGGCATTCTGACTGATCAAAAGCACAATTGAGAGGTCCCTCGCCATCTCCGCGGCTCGGGATGACAACTTTAAGCGCGCGCGTCATTTCAATTCTTCCAGTTTTGCTTTGATCTTTTCGAAATTCGGCAATTCTCTCGCGTCGTTGTTGCTCTCCGCGTACTGGATCACACCGTTCTTATCGATGATGAACGCGGATCGTTTCGGCACGCCTCCCATGCCGAGATTCATCTGGGGAAGGAACGATTCGTACATCACGCCGTAATCCCCCGCGATTTTGTGTTCGTAGTCGCTGAGCAACGTCACGGTAATTTTCTCCTTTTGGGCCCACGCTTCCTGCGCGAACGGATTATCGCCGCTTATTCCGTAAACGGTGGCATTCAAACCCGTGTAAGCGTTCAAGCCTGCGCTAACTTCGCACATTTCGGTTGTGCAGGTACCTGTGAAGGCCATGGGAAAGAAAAGCAGAAGTGTGTTTTTCTTTCCGAAATTGTCGCTCAGTTTGATTTGCTTTGGCCCGTCAGCGGCCTTGGTCGATAACATGAAATCTGGCGCTTTAGTTCCAACAGCGAGTGGCATAAATGGATTCTCCAATTTGAGTTCAACGGGGGGGACTTTCAGTATAGGTTCGACAGCGGAGTGGTCAAAACGAAGATCGCGATTCGTTAATCCGTTGAATCGTTACATCGTAATTCCCGACGGAGTTACGAATCTCGAATTTCGGATTACGATTCACTGCATCCCATGGAACTCTTCTGGTGGTCGGTCGCAGTCATCCTGTTCGCGGTCGGCTTGATTGGCACCGTGCTGCCTGTGTTTCCGGGGACAATTATCATTCTTGCCGGCGCGCTTCTTCACCGGATGATGCTCGGGCCGGAGAAAAGCGTTGGCTGGGGAACCATCACGACCCTTGTGCTCCTCACCGCAGCGGCGTATGCGCTCGATTTTCTCAGTGGTTACTTTGGAGCCCGATATTTCGGTGCCACAAAGTGGGGAATGTTCGGCGCGCTACTCGGAGCCGTCGTCGGTATCTTCTTCGGGATCGTCGGATTATTTCTTGGACCGGTAATTGGCGCGGTCGCCGGTGAATTCATCGCCGGCAAACGAATGATAGATGCCGGCCGGGCCGGCTGGGGAAGTTTGCTGGGAAATCTCGGTGCGATGATTTGCAAACTTTTTATTGCGCTCGTGATGATCGCGATTTTCTTCATGACGGTGCCGCCCCCGTTTTGATGGGGTCATGTCGATCGGGGTCGAGACATCCTTAATTTCCCACACGATACCTACTAAACCGGGGCTCATTACCGCAAATGAAGAATGGTTTAGCTTATCGGCGTTTCATCCGCCCGATCTTCGGTTCTCTTTTCTTCCTGGCTGGCTGTGATAAGTTATTTGGCGATGGCAGATGATCGCTGGCGAGCTGCTTGCGGCTTGCTGGAGGAAAGTCCGAACACCATACGGCGGCACGCCGCGTAAAACACGCGGGCGTCACAGTTGAAAAACTGCGATGACGGAGAGTGTCACAGAAAAAATACCGCCGGTTCTTTGGCAACAAAGTGCAGGCAAGGGTGAAAAGGCGAGGTAAGAGCTCACCGCTCGCGGAGCAATTCGCGAGGCACGAAAAACCCCATGCGGTGCAAGACAAAACAGAGGAAGGGTAGCCGGCCCGATTTATCCTCGGGTATCGTCGCATTACGGTCCCGCGACCGCGGGATCGGACTCTTGGAGAAATCTGGGAGAGATAAATGATCATCCTCAGTATTTTGCTAGCAAAAGTGCTGGGACAGAATTCGGCTTATCGCCATCAAAAATATGAAGGGCGCTTTCGGAAACGAAGGCGCCTTTCGCTTTTGCAATTCGAGCGGGGAGAGCGCGCTCTGACGCCGGTAGCCAATTTTAGGCCACAGAAGGCTTAAGCTTAGACTTTTTGTGCAGCAGCGGCAGAACTTTGTCCACCAACGCGTCAGACGTGATGCCGTGTTTCTTCCGCAGGATTGGAACCGCGCCATGCTCGATGAATTGATCGGGCCAGCCTATGCGCACTACCGGCGTGTTGATCATTTGCGAGTGCAAATGTTCCATGACCGCGCAGCCGAAACCGTTGTACAAAACATGATCTTCGATCGTGCACACGACTTCGACGCTGCGCGCGAAAAATTCGAGCGTGCCGGTATCCATCGGTTTGATCCATCGCGGATTGATGAGCGCGACGGAAATTCCTTTCTCCTCCAGTTTGCGGGCGGCTTCCTCGGCCACTTCAAACATGTTGCCAAGCCCGAATATTGCCACGTCGCGCCCATGCTGCACCACTTCCGCCTTGCCGATCTCGAGCAGCTTGGGTTCCGGTTTGATTTTTGCGCCTGGCCCCGACCCTCGCGGATAACGAACGGCAATTGGACCGGAGTTGTAGTGCGCCATGGTCCAAAGCATATCAACGAACTCGTCCTCATCCTTCGGCTGCATG
>Ga0209058_1000141_pt1 | contig 54924 bp, 58 predicted proteins | sample GraSoiAngelo_147_FD_185904 | JGI IMG/M metagenome (GOLD analysis project Ga0209058, IMG submission 185904) | Grasslands soil microbial communities from the Angelo Coastal Reserve, California, USA - 14_1009_05_40cm (SPAdes) (version 2) | ecosystem: Environmental > Terrestrial > Soil > Grasslands ... | reverse complement strand
AGTTTCTTACGAATCTATTTCGTCATATTTCAAGAACCTTTGATTGGTGGGCCGCGCCCGGATTCGCCTGAAAACTACAGCGAATCCATTTTCTTGGTTCGAAACCCTTGTGGATTCGCGTAAATTAGGAGGCTTCTGGGACGACGGTCTGTTTAGAAATATGTTAATGTTGATTGTTGGATGTTGCTTTACTTCACCTAGGACTGTACGGATCCTGGGGCCCGGGGGATTCAGACTGTTTCTACCTTAGTCTGGGGGTTATTTTTTGCAAATTGGTCCCTGATGAGGTTCATCAGTTGTTCGATTTTCGCTGTAGATTGCGCAGGCTTAATTCTTGTCTTCCGGCATTCATTCCGGCCTCCTACGTGGTGAATGTGCCACCCTGCAAGCCAGAACCGTTCTTTTCATTCCTCTTGCCGACCGTGGATTGAGGACCCAGCGGTTTCAGAAACGGAGTGCAACCGCATTGTTTCATATTGAGATTTGGGAAGAGACATTGGTAGACTCAGAGTGCCCCGTCGAACACGATGAGTCATGCCGAATGCAGCTTTGACCCTCACTCTCTGTTGAGTATCTCAGAGTTGTGCTATCCAAATAATGAAAAAGATGTAAGAAGGTCTCTGGATGCAGCCGTGAAGGATGTGAACGTTCATCGGGTCGGAGGCGAGATTACCACTTTGCTCCTCGCCTGGGTAAACGCTGTGCGGCATACCGCAGACTCGTTGACGGTTCTGTTGGTCGTCGGTCACAGGGTGAGTTTCAGATAGGTAAGTGCCCAAGTGCCGGTGTATGAAGGCGTTGCCGAGTAATCGCCGTAGAAGCGCAGGGTGTAGACTGGGTGGGCATCCAACTCAAGCTCGTAATTTCCAGGGACTTGGCTGGGAGATGTTTGTATGGTTACAATGGTTGAACTTGTGCTGCCTGGCTTCAAAGTGGCGTTGGGAGGGTTGAAGTTGACCGCGGTGAATGTGCTGTTATAGTTCGGCGTCAGGAAGGTCATGCCCTTGGCAAAGTTCACCGTGACATCGAACGTGTTGTGATTGGTAACTTGGAATGTGAGGGTGGCGTTCCTTCCCATGGTCACAGTGGCATTGGTCACTGAAGCGGTCATTCCCCCCGTGTGTTGTTGCTGTCCGGTACCTGCTGTCCACTTCATAGTGAATCCCTCGGTTTGGTGCTGTGTCTGCTTGACCACCGCACAATAGTCGAGAGTCGTCGGCTGGTCGATGTGGTAGTAGATTAGGTCGGAGCGGTTTTCCAGTGGGTCCATTCCTAGGGGGTAGCCAAGCGACATGTCCGGGCACCCATGATAGCCGTGTGGATACAGGTATAATCCCATGAGTCCGGGTGGAGCCGTGAACACTGGATAGATTGTCGTGCACGTTGGCTCTCTATACCCGCAGAGGCGAGTGCTGGGGATGAGACTGAGTGCTGGACCATTGGGACAGCTGAGGGCGAGCCAGCGGGCGAGGGAGTCGTTGAAGGTGGTTGTCGCCTGAACAGAAGGGCAGCCGTATGTGAAGTCTCCGAACAGGTACCGTGGATATAGGTAGGGTGCGAGGCTTGTCGAGGCGGGGACGGTGACTAACAGGACTGATTCCGCCCAGACGACTATGACAAGTGCCCCGAGGAGTTCTTTTCGAGTGACGAGGCCTCTGAGGGTCAAGGTAAAGCATGTCTGGTGGTTTTCAGATTCGCCTCGGCACGTTCTAGAGTGGTGGTATGGCTTGGGGTTGGGGCCGAGGGGGTGGTGGACTTTGAAGGATGATTATCAGCAGAACTGTCTCGACGATGATCACTGCTGCTGTTGATATGATTGCAGCTTCTATCCAATGATTACGAAAGAGTCTAGTGAGGGTCAAGTTCGCCAATGGAACCAGGATACAGAACATGTGATTCTGGGGGATAAAAGAGTCGAGTCGGAATTCGAATCAGTCGGGTCGCGAGAGGATGGCTATCATAGTCTGCGGCCCCACACAGTGAGACAGGAGGCGACGACCACCCACGAGCCACGTTATCGTACCAGCGCTTGACGTCCGGATCCTCAGGAAGATAGTAGTAGCTCAGTTTCGGTTGAGGGTTCGGTTTGGGCTTAGTCAACCCGGTTCTCCGGGAACGTACTGCTGGATAAAAGCTTAAGCCGTGATTGCACGCTTGCAGATTTCGGCATTTGTCGACTGCCAAGACAGCAGGCGTCCGGACGAGGAGGAGAGAGAGGAAGGATAGTATCTCAAAGTCGGCCTTCCGAGTCAAATATTTGCGGCGTAGCAGAGAGCTTTGGAATCGATATCTCAGGTCGAAGCCCTGGTTAGATCAGCTCTACAAGTCATTCTTGGGAATTACGCCTGGCCAGAAGGTCATTGATGTTGGGTGTGGTACAGGCGATTTTACCCGTTACGTCGCAAGACTATCAGATGGAAGGTCGAAGATTCTGGGTGTAGATTCCAATCCTAAATCAATCAAGGCGGGAATCGCAGATACCGAGAGAGTTGGTCTGTCTCAGGTTGTATCCTTCAAGCTCGGTGACGCTTACAAGATTCCTATCGACGACGACTATGCCGATCTGACATGTTGTCGTAGCTTGCTAATGCATCTCGATGACCCGTTGAAGGCGGTCAGAGAAATGGCGAGGATCACGAAGCCAGGTGGACACGTTGTCGCCGTGGAGCAGGGAAAGATGGGCATCTACTATGATCCGAACGATAAGCGGTTCTCTCGTCTCTCTGACCAAGTATGGGAAGCACAGCTGCGAGGGATAAGGAAGCTGGAAGGAAAGGAGTTCAGGATCGGCGAGAAACTACCAGGAATCTTCCAAGAGGCGGGACTTGTCGACATGAAGGCGGAGATTCTGAATAACGTGTACCTAGCTTCTGATCCAAGACGGTCGCTGAACGATGTCAAAGAGGAGCTGCGATTCTACCTGACATACTTCAAGGAGAGGATGGAGAAGGACAGGAAGTATGTGGTTGCCGGCGGTCTTTCAAATGCGAAAGTATCAATGTACAACAGTGGGTACGTGTCAAAGATCGAGGGCTTGCTCGCGGACGATCAGAAACTTCGTCAAGATCCGACTATCAGTGCTGACGCTCTGTACATTGTCTCGGGTATGAAGAAGGCCTAGGCAAATTAGACCGATCAGTTTCCATTTGAGACGATCATAATCTGCTCTATCCGGGTCACAATATCGAGCATGAAGTTCGCCGCTTCCTTCGAACCTGTCTTAGCGAGTATAGTGGTCTGGCTTGACCAAGAGGATTCGCTGAAAATTTTTGGTGGGCCCGCCCGGATTCGAGCGGCTAGACGTGAATTTTGAAAACACGGGATATCGGACTGCGCGATTTCCGAGGTAAATCCAGCAATGTCCCATTCGTATACGCATGGTTGGGTGCGCCAACAGTAAATGCGAGGAGACCGTTCGGATTCCATGCGAATACGGTCCTTACTCAGACCTGTCTAATTACTGCGTCCAGGAATTCTAGAACTGTTCGATCGAATTCCCTTGGTTTGGACATGTTGACTATATGATCAGCCCCTTCGAGGAGCACCATTTTGGAGCCGGGGATTATCGAGCTTAGCCGTTTGGTCACCATTGTCCCCGAAACGTCTTTGTCCCCTATGATCAGGAGGGTAGGAATCTTGATGTCTCCGAGCCGCGCAAAAGCGGGTGGTTGAGGAGAGACTTGGAGCTTTCCCCATGGCAGTTCAACTAACGCGTTAGAGTTGTCCATCGCGATCTTGAAGATGCGTTCTCTTGATTCAGGTGATTGAGCTGACGCCCAGAGGTCCACGTTTATTGTCACAGCATCCTTCAATTGCTTCTCCTTGATCGCCTTCTCCTTCGTCGCTCCCTTGGCCATGACCCTGGCGTCGAACTCGTCCCACTCCTTCTCCTCATCGGGTCCCGAGATCTGGTAGCCTCGAACGCCGGTTCCAACCAAGACTAATGCTTCGACCATCTCTGGATGTATGGAGACGAAGTCTAGAGCAATTCTGCCGCCGTTCGAGATACCGAGAAGACATGCCTTCCCCACTCCGAGATGTCTTAGCAATGAGTTCAGATCCCTATAATCGGAGAATTTCTCCTTCGGACGATCAGACTTGCCGAAGCCTCTGACACTTTTTTGGGCCCAAGACCCTCATAGAATTGCTTTGAAACTAGGTCTTTGTCTCCAAGGTCGCTTGATTCCGCGTTGCATTGCTAGGTCTCTCCCATATAGCACCACATTGAAACGACTACGGTCCTCTAAGGCCTCAGCCCTGGTAATGAGCCCAACCTCGGGAAGCGTCTGGAAGCGGGATAATTGGATAGTTCCGAACCGCAGGAGGAGCTCGTCGTAGAGTCTGTCAATCTGTTTCGGTGTCAGGTCTTTCAGTTCGGTTCTAGCAGTTCCTTCTACCCACCATCTCTGCAAGCCCTCTTGGATGGAGGGTGACACTTGCTCCCGGACACGCTGTGGCATGATGCCTCACAGCTGCAAAAGGCATAGAGCGCGGAGAAGGCAGCGAAGAAGATGAGAGCAAACCAAGGGTCGCCACGAAGCCAAATCTGAATTGCGAGCCCTGCAATGACGGTGAGTTTGAGAACACTTAGTATCAGAAGGAATCGTTTGTCTGTGCCCGAGCGAAGAGAAGTGCTAGGCTGGTAGCACATGTGACTTGCCTGCCTCACCGTTATTCAGTAACCATCGGGCTTCTGATTCCCTAATGGCACCATCGACCCTTCACTTTCGCGTTTCAGTTTTTCTTCCGGCGAGACGTATCCCGCTTTCTATGACTATCTGATGATCTATTGAGGTCATGAGGAAGGAGTCGCCCTTCCCGATCCCAACGGGTCTTAGAATCTCGACGGACTAGATTTTGTGTGGTCGTTGCAGTCCCTAAGTCTGGGATCGCGAGGGGAAAAGCGTTCCCGAGGGTTCATGCGCTCTAGTCCTAATGGTAGGAGCGCTAGATCCCGGGTAGCGGAAGGTTCACGTTTACGACCTTTGAAGATCTCGCCGTCTGGCCTCTCGCGTCGGTGACCGTCAATGTGACAGCGTAGCTTCCAGGGAGCAGGTAGGAATGGCTCACCGAGGCACCAGTCCCCGTTGAACCGTCCCCGAAGTCCCACCTGAAACCGTAGGGTGCAAATCCTCCCTGCCCAGCTCCTGAAAAAGTGATCACCGTTAGAGGGCCAGGGTTAGTCGGCGCATAGGTGAAGCTGGATGTGAGCGGAGCGATCACGGTTATTGTTTGATACGAAAGACCGGTCCGCATCGACGAGTCCTTAACTGTTAGAATCACGCTATACGATCCGGCTGCCCTGTAGACGTGAGTTGCAGAACCCCCGGTTGCCGATGCAGAGTCGCCGAAGTTCCAGCTGAAATTGTATGGCGGGGTTCCTCCCGTCGCGGTACCGGTGAAAGAGACAGTCTGCCCACTGGTCGGCTCTGATGGAGAGTAAGTGAAGCTTGTCGACAACGGGGGCGGAGGCTGTGTTATGCTGAACGAGTCAGAGAACGACCCTGAGAAGTATGTTTGGACTTGAATACTATCTGTTGACACAGTGTATTGTGCGAACCCATGTCCGTTACCGGGAGTGTTGCTTCCCATCAGTGAGACGAAGTATGGGGCCTCAGCCGCGTTCTGCGGATGCACCGTTGGGTCGTTGACGCTGAAATATCCTGATCCCCCGGTGCCGACGATCATCACCGTTGTCCCAGCACCTGCCGCGTAGTTGCCATGGGAACCGTCGTCCACGACGCAGCCTGAGTTGTAATCCACAAAAGTGTTTACATTAACAGGAAATATCGGGCATGAGCTAGGGTTGAGGGCTAGTTGCTTGCTCCTTTGGTAAGAGTGGTCGTGTCCTTCGAGTACCAGGTCAACCTTCTTCGACACCAGTAGGTTAAAGAGGTCAGAGCCGACGATACAGTTCTCCTCGCCAGCACTGATGCATGGTTTGTGCATTCCCACGATGACCCATTTGGTCCCGGCCTGTCTGGCATTGTCTATGGCGTTCGCGGTCCAGACGTAGTGCGGATCATTCTTGGCGTATGGCCAGCAATCCTTAGAGGCCTGGTTCTGCGGGTTACAGAGGGATCCTGATACGAGGTTGCACTCGGTACCGCAGGCTCCTGTGATGTTGAGGACGCTCGGGGAGATCAGTATGAACCGTGCCAAGGGATTTGCACTAGGGTAGTCGAAGTAGTATTCCCTTCCATAGCATGAAGGGGAGACCGTGCAAGTGCCTGGGCCGAACGTTGCTCCGTCTGGGGAAGGAGAGACAAACGGGCAGTTCGCGACGAATTTCTCATAGCTTCGGGTGGCGCTCGTATCGTTGACCGGTTGTTCTCCGGTATCGTGGTTTCCGTCGATGATCTCGATGTTGTTGTATCTGCTCTTGAACTCGCTGCACCACTCGTCGCCCGTGAGAGCTCGGCTATAGCTGAGGTCGCCCAGTGCGAGTAGGAAGCTTGTTCCGCTAGCGCTCAGGTTGTTGAGGGTTGCAAGTCCGTTGCCGGAGGTTACGGATCCTATGTCGCCTGCTGCCGCGAAGTAGAAGCTAGTACCCGTTGCTGCTTGCACCGGTATCGTATTAGAGAGTGAAACTTGTAGAATCAGTGACGCAGTCAGACCTAAGATAATTGCTTGAAGTGCTGCTCTCTTCATCTTTGCCCTGGGCCCCACAAAGGTCTCTGCCACCGTATCATGATTCTTACCATATATTCAGCCCGTGTACAAGAGAACATGAAAGCATTACAATGTAATACAACCTATCATCTACCAAAAACAATCCTTGGCTATCTTTTGCGCTACCTGTTCGCCCGTGCCCAACTCAGAGATTTTAACGAGTGCTCCACGACCCAGACATCGAGCCATGAGTATGCGCCGGGGACGATTCAGACGCGGAACACCCAACTTCAGTCACTATCATTGGCTGCAATGGCCCAGGGTTATGCAAAGTGCGCACATGTGATGGTGGGCCCGCCCGGATTCGCCACTCCCTGGAAGCGAACTTTTTGGCCCAAGAAATCAACGGATAATCGATCCTTGTAGCCCATGGTGACGGTTCGAGTCCCTCCTAGGTTGGAGGTAAGACTCTGTAGGAGCGGAAGGTCTCGTAGACGGCTATGGTGAGGCCGATCATGGCGACGACTGCGACGAGGAGATAGTAGGGCTGTTGAGGAGCTATCGGGAGGAAGCTGGCGGTTAGGACGGCGAATATTATGATGAAGAAGAATGTTCGCGGGATGATCCACTTGCCCGTTCGTACGTAGAGCTTGAGTATGCCGAAACTGCTGGATCTGACGCGGTATGTTCCATCGTAGTCTTTAGTGACGAGATCATATTTTCTCAGCTTTTCCAGGTGATGTTGTGCGAGTGCCGGGCTGGAGAATCCAAGCTTTTCCTGAACGTCACGGGCTGAGGATGACTTGGCCTTCAGCATTAGAACGTAGACTCGTAGGGTATTGTACTCGCCTGCTACCGCAACGTCCAAGTCTTCTGGCTCGGTCTTCGTCATCGGTTCCCCGCTAGGCCAGGCCGAGTCACATTCGAACTCTTGCTATCCCGTCTAGCGGGTCCCTATTTTTCTGAGAAAAGACTTGTGGGAAGGAAGATTTCAGCCGGTCCGGCCGGGCTGCGCACGCCAACACAGCAGTGGCAAGGCCAACGATGCTTAGGGGTGAAACAGCCTCGACTACTAGCACACTTGCCGCCAACACTTGGCCTATCAATCCGCCTGTCAGAACGCTACTCGATGCGGGTTCTTGGACTGCTAATGGTGCCATTCCTGCGGGCGGCGCAATCACTATGATGTTTCCGTAGACTCCTCTCGTCAGGGTTCCACTGGTTCCCGTTACCGTAAAGTTGTAGCCTAGTAAGGAGGCGGACGCGGAGGCGGCGATGGTGAGGTTTGAGGTGGCGGTTCCATTGGGCGCTAGCGTTACGCTTGTTGGGTTGAAATTGATTGCTATGGCGTTACTGTTTACCCCGTAGACTGAACCTGTCAGATAGACGGTGCCTGAGAATCCTGCGATGCTCGCGACTGTGATGCTTGCAGTGCTAGACGCGCCTTGAGCTACGGTGACGAACAAGGGATTTGCGGTGAGTTCCATATCTGGAACCGGCGCTGTCGTGACGGTCGCGATCAACTGTGCGGAGTGAGCTATCGAGAGGCTCGTCCCAGTTACTGTGACCGTGTAGATTCCGAGAGCCGCGCCAGGGTTTGCTGAGAGCGTCAAGGTTGAGTTGGCTGAGCCTCCGACGGGGACTTGGACTATGTAGGGGCCGATTCCGTAGGCGAAACTGGCCGAGGTTGAGGCGGATATGGTTACGAGGCATCCGCAGTCCCCGATGCTATTAACCTCGACGATGACATTTCTGAAGTTTCCAGGGTTTATGTCGAAAGATCTGGGAATCACGGTTATCCTAAAGTCTCCGCTGATCGAGGTCGAGGAAGTGGCGGCGACAGGTAGCGATACGGACTGGTAGAACTGGTCACCGATCACAGTTACTGTCACGTCGAACCTTCCCTGGGCAGATGATTGAACTGTCAAAGAGGAAGTTACAGTCCTGTTCTCTGGTACGAAGAGCGTGTTCGGGCCGACGCTGACTGTTGGACCAGAAGCCGAACTGGATGCAAATAGGTTGACCTGGCCACTGAAGCCATTGACGCTTGTGATGCTGATGGTGGACGTACCGGTTGCGTTTGGTCGGAAGATCAGTAAGGCCGGGTTGGCTGAGACGCTGAATCCGACGACGTTCACACTCACCGTGTCAGTATGGGATAGAAGTCCGCTGGTCTCGTCTATGGCTATTGAGTACGTGCCGGCTGGTGTTACGGGGTTTGTGGCTACGTTGAGCGTTGTACTGACGCTTCCGCCGGCCGACAGTTGTAATTCTGAAGGGGCGAGGCTGACCGCTAGACTGTTAGGCGCGTTCGGAACTCTGGCAGCTAGTTTCAGCAGTCCTGAGAAGCCGAATTGGCTTGTTAGTTTGAGAGTGTAGGACCCGGCAGCGCCGGGCGTGACTTGGAGGGATGAGGGGGTTGTGCTGAGCGCGTAACTTGGACCGTTGGAGGGGTTAATGGAGGGGACTAAGGTTGTGACGCTGTATGCTAGGGCTAGGGCGATAATGATTGAGGCGGCTAATAGAGTGACGAATCTTCCGGTCGAATAGGCTTTCATGGGACTACACTTCTAGGCCTACTATTCATCGAGTGTCAGGATAAACTATGTTGTTGAACCAGCAGTACAACATCTTGTACACGAGGAGGTTTAGATGAAGGCCTTGCGCCGGGTCCCAGAGTTGGAGCGTCATTCCACCTCGCAGAATGTGTTAAGTGCGTCCAGTGTGCCAGGTAGTAGTAGCTCAGTTTCGGCTGAGGGCTCGGGTAGGCTTCGTCAACGCCGCAGCAGTACTGTGTCATGTCTAACCAAAAAGGATTCGCTGAATTCTTGTGGTGGGCCCGCCCGGATTCGAACCGGGGACCGTCAGGTTTCCCATCTGGGATATGAGCCTGCCGCTCTCTCAGTCTGTTGTCAGTAACCTGGCTGAGCTACGGGCCCTCAGAATGCGAGTGATGCTTTGAATTCTTAATTCTTAGGGTTTACTGGAGTCTCCACGATTAGCGCCCTATTGCTCTCACTAGCTGGCTCAGGAGAAATCGTCGGGAAAGGAATTCTTGTCGGGCGCTGAATCGCCTTTCTAGCAGTGTTAGTCGTCTGCCCTGCATCCTCCGAGCCTCCAACGTTTTAATAAACGGCTTCATCGAATCGCGGGCTGCCGCCGGCGCATAGCGGGCCGCCGTTCCCTCAATATCTCGGGGCGCGAGCTCAGTGGTAGAGCAGCGGACTCAGACAACGCTGAGGCTGAAGCTGTTAAGGTCAAAGGCCACTGCAACCCGTTGGTCAGAGCGTCAAAGAGACGCGACCAGAGGTTCGAACCCTCTCGGCGGCGCCACCTTATTCCCCACAATGCTAGAAGAGCTCCTCCTCTGGAAAGTCTAGACGACAACCCACGCGACACTCTACTAGTACCGATACGGATTATAAGCGACCCAGCCGCTAGTACCGCCAGAGTTCGAACCGTAAGGGTCTGTGGGTTTGGAATGAAGTTCGACCAAGGGCCCGGTGGGGAAATCCACGTCTTGGACTCCGGTTACACAGACCAAGTTCTACTCGACCGTGTCAGCGAGGAGTTCCTCAGAATTCGCGCAGTCGTCTACAACTCTCTCAACGACTTGAACAAGCTATTCCTAGTCGACAGGGCGTTGTACACCAACACGCCTGACCTTCCGATTTACTTTGAGTTCACACCTCAGAACCTGGCGACGATGAAGACCCCGCTCGTCCTAACTCAGGTGAAGCTCTACTTCGTTGAGACCATGTGGGGCATCAGCACACTACGATTGATGAAGTAGAAGGTTCATTGGAAAACGGTGTGCAAGCCTGACTGCTGGGGCGCGGTGATCCGCACTTGGAAAAAGTGCGTTTTCGAGAACGTGGTTCGTCTAGGCGGCTTTCTCTATCGTGATTTCGATCGTAGACACGTTACGTGTCTCGCCGGCCTCGCCTAGTACTTCAGAGCTTATCTTGACTTCTTTTATGCTCAACTTTCCTTGGAAGAATCTTCGTCTCACGACCTCGACGACGTCCACTGCATGGCTGATGGATTTGCCTCGGGCTTTGACGGTCAGATGCTTTGCTCCACCGTTGAAGTGCATCATTACAGCCGTTGCATAGGCCATAAGTGGTTTCTTTCCTATGAAGACCGTGTCTGCAGGTATCGGGGTGCGAGGAGCCTGCGGCGCTCTTTTCTCTGGACTGGTCTGTTCTGCCATCTAAATTGTCGACCTTAGCCTCTTCTCGTTGATGGTAGAGTCCGGACAACATCTGGCGACTTAAGCCTTTGCGCCGCTAGAGCGTCGCGCAAGAAAAGGGGAGAAAAATAAGAAAAGAGGGCGGACTGCCGGTTTGTCAGATGATCTCTCGGGTGAGAGCTTCTCTGAATTTGACCCTGCAGTCCTGGCACTGGAACAGTCCGATGAGGACGTTCTTCTTCGACTTTCCGCCCTTAAGCTCCCACACCTTCACAGGCTTGGGAACGTCAGCTCCGCATTTTGGACAGACTACCTTGTAGAATTGTGTGGGCGGGGTCAAGCTGACCGTTGCGAGATCAGAGGCCACGGAGGGGATTCCTGCAGACGCATCAGTAGTACCGATTGTTGGTTGTAGAGCAGATGAATCATCGGTAACTACCACTGAGGAAGCGTCAACAGAAGGTATGTCGTCGACCACTTTCACCATCAGAGCTTCATCCGCGCCAGTGGTCTCAACGATGTCGACTGTGGGTATGGTCTGGGTTGCTTCGTCTATACTAGCCTCAATAGGCTCGCTGGCGGGGCTGTCAATAATGAGGCCCAGGTCAGTTGTTGCCACAGCGACGGGTGCGGGTGACATTGGAAAGATCGGTCCAACCACTCTGTCTTGAGGGGTTGGTTCTGTTTCAGGCGCGTTTGCTGACTGAGGGTTTGGAATCGACGTAGGAGTTGGTTGCTGGCCGGAAGGAGCAGCAATGTAGGCTGGGATGCTGGGAGTGGGTGAGGTCGGTTCAGGGGTGAACCTGAGCGCTGTTTGGGGAGTAGCCGTAACCGTGGGGTTCTGTTGAGGGGGGGTGAGGAGTGGGGTGCTCTCTGTTGCTGCCGAAGGTCGGTTCCAGTCTGCGCTTGGACCCGTCCGAGGGGCTGCTGCTTGTTTGAACTCCGAGGGAGTCAGTGGCCTTGCCTCAATGTGAGACAAGGTGGCAATCATTGCCCTGATTTCTTCGATGCTGTGGAGGTTGCGTTCGAGCAGGCCTTTGAACTCTTCTCTCTGTTGGCGGTATTCGCCGTCGTTGACTTCACCTGTGACATATTTGGTTTCCAGTGTCAACAGTCTCTGTGGAGTGCTTGCGATCTGGTCCTTTGTCTCTTTGAGGTGCTCATTGAGGTTGTAGCCTAGAACGTTGATTCTGTCTTGGAGTTCTTGGGATGCTCTTCCGTAGTCCTCGTGGATAGCGCGCATTTTCTCTTTGTAGCCGTTAATCTCGCCGATCAGCTTCTCGAGTGTTAGGTCGTTTAGTCCCATTTTTCCACCTTGGGAAACCGAGTTCTGTTAGGTAAAATGGTAAAAGCCTTCGAGCCGGAAAACGGTCGAAAATCAAGGTCGATATCTCCAAAACGACGGTTTGCTACAAAAGATACTGTCAATGACAGAGGAATCTAGTGCTGGGTTTTAGCCGACGGTGTTAGACAAATCGTCCGAAAAACCGATTTTCACCGGTCCATTTCTCCTGCGTATATAAACCAAAAGCGGTTTGTGGAGTCCACAATTTGTTGCTACAATACCTGTTGTGACGCCATACCTGTTGTCATCTCTAGAATCTGGGAATCACTCCATGTGCCAAATCAACACATTGCGTGTCAAGAACTCACTTGGCACCGCCCCAGGGTGTAGACGGCTCAAAGAGGAAGAAAGTCCGAATGTCGTTCAAGTCCATCAAAAATTGGGACCGAGAGCAAGGCGCACCTTTGCTCTCGAAACTCGGAGAGCGCGTCCATCACCAAGAACCTCTCAAAGAACGGATCAACCAAGTCATCTACAAGCTCAGGGTAAACCAGAACCGGCTCGAGGGAGCTAATCTCAAGACACAACAGCACGACAAGTCTCTGTTCGACAAGTGCGTCGCAGCTCAAATGTCCAAAGATAATGCGAGGGCCACCATGTATGCCAATGAGATTGCTGAAATACGGAAAATGGCAAAAGTCACACTCCGGAGCGAACTGGCGCTGGAACAAGTGATCCTCAGGCTCGAGACGATCGAAGAGTTTGGAGATGTCGCATCACTGATGGGACCAGTCGCCGGCGTTGTCCGATCGATAAAGAACCAGATAACCGGTGTCATCCCACAAGTCGGCTACGAGCTAGGCGAGATTTCAGAAACACTGAGCGGTGTAGTAATGGAGGTCGGCGAAGCGACTGGCACAACCTATGACATGGAAACCTCCAACCCAGAAGCCCAGAAGATACTCGGAGAAGCCAACACAATAGCAGAACAAAGGATGCGCGAAAAATTCCCGGAGTTACCCAGCTCCGCCAGCGCACTGGCAGAGCCGACGATCCCTAGGTAGAGGGAGAGAGGGCAACTCCAGCCATTATTTTTTGTGAAGGATTATGACGATAACACTAGACCAAGTCCGACGGTTCCTCGGGAGACCACTTCAAGACCCCTACGGACGAGCGTATGGGAAGGTTGTAGGAATATCCGCCAATCTTCGAGATGAAATCATTGCCGTAGGCGTAGAGGTGGGAAACGGCGAGTTTGTCCAATGCCCCGGCGACAGGCTCAGCATCTCCACAGACAGTCTCGTTCTACTTCCCGCCTGGAAACAGGAGGCTGATGACTTCCGGAAGGAGTTCGAGATCGTTACGAGACGCTTGAAGGCCCTCGACGAGCTCTTCAGCGTCGGCGATATTCAACGAGACGTCTATGAGGATCTCCGAAAACAGCACGAAGACGCCATCAACCAGCTCAAAGCGAAGAGGGCGGAGATTCTTGAGACTCTCAGCCAAAGGACTGGAACACTGACCACGCAGCTCCGCCAGCTACAGACACACCTTGCAGGCAACAAGATGCTCCACGCCTCAGGCGAGTTCGACGATCTCAGCTACAAAGCAGCTAGCGAGGCAATAGACACTGGACTCGTACGGGCCATGGCAGAGAAGAAGGAAGTAGACACCATATTCTCGTATCTAGGCAAGCTTGACACAGCGAATCCTCCCTCATCCCAGTCAATCTCGCAGCCAGCCCAACCAGTCCAGCCTGCACCAACACCTTCCCAGTCCAAAGACGGCGTTCTGGTTCTCCACGTGAGGGAAGGCTAGGAGGTTCCTAGGTCTGTTCAGAAAGCTGGAGGAGAGGATGCATTCAATCCCCCTCAAAGAGCGAATAGCCCAGGCCCTCTGGCGGCTCAACTCACAGAAAGACAAGCTTGAGCACATGTCCACAAGGCTCCAGCAGCGCGACAAGGAGATGTTCCAGCGATGCATCGGAGCCCAGCTCTCCAAGGACAATGCTCACGCCGCACTGTACGCAAACGAATGCGCAGAGATACGCAAGATGGCCCATCTGACAATGAGTAGCGAACTAGCTCTCGAGCGCGTAATCCTACGCTTACAAACAATCGAAGAGTTCGGCGACGTAATGGCCCAGCTCGCACCGGTTATCGGTGTGGTGCGGGAGACCCGGGGGAGAATAGCGGGCGTCATCCCGGAGGTTGCAGGGGAACTCGGCGAGGTCAACGAAATGCTCAGCGACATGAGCCTTGAGACAGGCCAGATTCAAGACCAAGGCGTGGACATGCAAGTGTCCAGCTCCGAGGCTCGAAAAGTCCTCGAAGAATCGAGTGCAATAGCCAGCCAGCAAATGAAAGAACGTTTTCCAGAACTACCGCTCCCTGAAGCACGCGCGTCGGCAACAGAAGTGCGGGTTCCAGTCGCCGTCACGGCAGGTGGTGAAGAAGAGATTCCCGGCCTACCTAGCGTACCTCTCGAACAGAGACTTTTCGACTATATCAGAAGCCACAACGGGGAATTGACAATCAATTCCTGCGCGTCAGACCTGACTGTCTCACCGGACGACGTGCGCCGTTCTCTCCAGAAACTAAAGGATGACGGAAAAGTAGTCACGGACTGAGGACGAGCACACACTCGTCCCCGGAATCCATTAACGATCATTGGGGGTAAAGGAAATCTCGGCCTCGGAAGAACTGGAATCGCTTGCAGTAAGATTTGCGAATGAAGCAATCGAGCTTGAACGAAAGGGATCAAAGCGAATAGCCGTCACCAAGTACCAGCGAGCAGTCGAGCTGCTCCTCAAGCTATGCTCCCTCTATCCCACTGCACCCCAAAACAAGGTCTACATGGAACACGCCGAAGCTTACAAGAAGAGGGTAAAGGAACTCCAATCCGGCTCTGCATCTATCGACCATCCAGCCGAGGCCCCCGACCTTAGGGATTCCAAGAGCATCAAGTTGGACCAATGGGTTCTGACGGAAAAGCCTGACATTAGCTGGGATGAAATAGCGGGGCTTGAACGGCCCAAACGAGCCATCGAAGAGGCTATAATCTTCCCGGTCCGAAGGCCCGACCTTTTCCCGCTCGGCTGGCCCAGGGGAATACTCTTCTTTGGCCCACCAGGATGCGGAAAGACACTCCTCGCCGCCGCAATTGCCAGCGAGATCAAGGGAGTCTTCTTCTGCGCGGACGCTGCGTCCTTGATGTCAAAGTGGCTGGGCGAGTCCGAGCGCAACGTTCAACAGCTCTTCTCCAAAGCACGAGAAGTATCGGAGAACACGCAGCCTGCGATTGTCTTCCTGGACGAGGTTGACTCCTTGATGGGAGTTAGGGGCGAAGAGGTGGGCGGTGAGGTCCGAGTCAGAAACCAGTTCCTCAAGGAAATGGACGGTATCCTCGACAAGAAGAAGAAATTCCACGTATACGTCATAGGGGCGACTAACAAGCCGTGGGTCCTCGACGAGCCTTTCATTCGACGCTTCCAGAAACGAATCTACATTCCCCTTCCAGATATCAAAGCGCGCATGGACATGTTCCAAGTCTACTCCCATGATCTGAAGTTCGGCAACAATTTGGACTTTGCCGAGCTGGCCCGGATGACCGAGGGATATTCCGGGGGGGACATTCGGGACTTGTTCCAGTCAACGCAGATGAAAGTTGTCAGGGACTTTTTCCAGTCTGGCAGAGCGGGGGACAATAGCGCCACGCCGGACCCTATTCGAATGGAGGACTTTCAGTCAATCCTAGCAGCCCGCAGGCCGAGCGTCTCCTCGTCTAACCTGAAGCGCTACTTCGACTGGGACGAGACCTTCAAGGCAAGCTAGGACGGAACCCGGTTGAACTTGGACGGAACTGACCTGCGAATCCTGGCAGAGCTGGCCGAGAATTCCAAGGCCTCATTTGTCGAGATAGGCCGGAAGCTAGGGCTCCACCCCAACGTGGTCGGGTACAGAGTGAACCGGCTTGAAGACTCCGGAATCATACGCGAGTACACCACCCTAATTGACTTCTCAAAGCTAGGACTGTCAGAACAGGTCCTAGTTGCAGCAAACTTTCCATCCGCCGGGTCCCGAGATGACATTCTCAAACAAATTTCCGAGATTCCTGGAACTGTTAACATCATCAGCTCACTAGGCTCGCCTGAAGGGCTGCTGTTCATAGTCGCACGGAACAAAGAGGACGTCAACGCAGCGCTCTCAAAACTCAGGTCCCTCAACATGGATATTCACTTCGCTTCCTCTGTTATACGAACATATGACGAGGGACGTCTCGGGACGTTCCTGAGAACCATAGCGGGGTCGTAGGAAGGGTCCTTGTCCCTTGGAAAAGCCCGGCTGGGTTCCCATCGTAATCTCTGGAGTCCTCCCTCGAGGTGTGCCTGACTTGTTCGCTATGGTTATTGTCCTAGCTGCCAGTCTCAACGCGTCCCTGGGCTCAACGGTCCTGGCAGGCTTGGGGATTGGGCCTGCACTGTTGGTGCTATCTGTTATGGCATCGTGCGCTTTGGCAGCCTCGTCGAATAGTGCTCGACGGCTTAGGGAAGAGCTTGCATTATTCGCATATGGTAGCTCTACACGGATGGTCGGGCTCAGGGGGTTTCTGAGAGGAGTTGCTTGCGTGTTTCTCGCTCTGCTCTTCTACATTGCATTAGAGGCGAGAACCTTAGGCTTGTTTTCTGGTTCGATGATCATAATCTGTCTCGCGATTGTGGTCGGGGGCGTTTCCTATGCTCTTCCTATCCTCTTCCGGACTCGGTCCTTGGACTTCGTGGAGAACTACAAGGGGTAGCAAGATGACCAGTCTTCTGGAAACAGTCACAGTAACGATTGACTATCCGTACTCGGAAGGGGTTCTCAAACTCTACGACGAAGGCGTCTCCATGAAAATTGGCAAAGGAGACTTTACCGCGGTCCTGGGAGGCTCAGGGTGGGGGAAGTCAACACTTGTCAACCTCGTGCTGGGGCTGGAGAAGCCGAGCGCTGGAGCAGTGTATTTCAATGGGGAAGACGTGACCCGGCGTTCGTTCGTAAAACGATGCTCACTCGTCCGGACTGCGGCAGTGTTCCAGCGACCAACAGCCATTCCCCAGTTGACGGTTGCGCAAAACCTCAGCGTAGCACTGTCGTTCGCTTCCGTTCCGAGAAAGGAGCGGGATGAAAGGGTCCGGGAGTCCCTAGGTTTCTTCGGGCTTGAGATGTTGTCACGTTCCTACCCCGACGCCCTCAGTGCGGGGCAGCGTAGAAGAGTCGACTTGGCCCGAGCGCTCGCTGTCCGCCCAGATTTCCTAGTTGTTGATGAGCCCACAGGTGACTTGGACAGTTCGGCTTCAAACCTCGTCATGCCTCTGCTTCGAGGCTTGAACCATGACCATGGCATGGCGATCCTCATGACGACTGCTCTTCCAAGATGCGCCGCGGTAGCGAAGAGTCTGCTCCATCTCAAGCCGCCTGTGTTCGTCAGCTCTGAAAATAGGATGGTTGGACACTAGGATTGTTCAAGGAGAACCACTCCCTGGCTGACAGGTTCCGTGAGGCCCTCAAGCCTACCCCGATGAAGAGGAGAATACAGCTGGCGAGCAACCGGCTGAGGCTGCAGATGGGAAGACTCGACAAGACCGTTAGCCAGATGGAAGCGCGAGACAAGACGCTCTACGAGAGATGCGTCAAGTCCCTGGCCGCCAGAGATGTTCAAGCCGCAACACTGTTCGCCAACGAGTGCGTGGAAATCAGGAAGCTTGTCAAGACAAGCTTGAGCAGTCAGATATGCCTGGAACAAGTGCTCCTGCGACTGGAGACTATCGAACAGTTTGGCGACATGGTCAAGAGCATGGACCAGGTCAAAGGAATCATCGGCCTAGTTAGAGGCGACTTGGAAGGAAAGCTTCCCGAAATCTCGACCAACCTTGCAGACATTGAAGACTCTCTCGGAAGTGTTACCGTGGAGATCGGCCAGGCGGTGGATTCTGAAGGCCCACTCATCCCGGCGAGCGACGAGTCCGCCCGTGTCTTGAAGGAAGCGGACGCGATGGCCGAGCAGAAGATGAAGGAAAAGTTCCCGGAGATTCCGGCAATTATCAACGATCCCGCGCGTGTAAGGTAGGAACTGGTGCTCACCCCGGAGCTCGAGACAAAGGCGCTGCTTGGACGCGGAGTCAACGACATCTACGGACGGTTCGTCGGGCGGGTCATAGGAATCGACCGGAATCCTTTCGGAGAGATGGAAGGCGTCCAGGTAGAATCTGTTGGAAACAGCATCATCACCTTCAAAGCCCGACAGATAGCCCTCACACCGAAAGCCGTCACAGTCACCCCCGAATGGAAACTGGAGGTAGAGGACGTGGTCTCGGAACTCTCGACGCTAAGAAAACGTGTCACCGCGCTGGAGCAGTTGAACGATGCGAGGGAGATAGACGGGGAGATTTATGCCGAGATTTTGGAAGCCCAGAGGGCTGGCTACTTGGAGAGGGTGAAGATGGGAGAGGCGCTTGCTGGATCTGTAAAATCGCAGCTTGGAACCGTCGCCGGGCAGATAGCAAGTCTCACTAAACACTTGGTCAATGCCAAACTGGACCATAAGAGCGGTCAGCTGGACGATGCAGCGTTGAAACTTGCGCAGAGTTCTATCGAGCCCAGCCTCCGGCCGCTGATAGGAGAAAAGAACGATCTCGCTCTAGCGCTCAGGAAGCTGGAGGGCGTTCTTCCCTCGCGGGTTTCACTAAGCGAAACGGATTCACCGTTGCCGAGCGCAGCCAAGTCCGCTCGCTGACCCGGATTATCATTCTGGTTAACGTCAAGCCCTTATATGCGCTGGAAAGGCGTGACCGGCAAGGTCCACTGGTTGAAGGCTTTCGTCCTGGCCGGCGGCGCCGGAACACGGCTCTCACCGCTCACAACGTTCATTCCAAAAGGAATGATTCCAATCAGCGGAAAACCCTTCATCGACTACGTAATCACATACCTCGCAAAACACAACGTCCGGAACATCATAATGCTCCTGAGCGACGAAGATGCTGAAGTATTCCGAAACCATCTCGACGACGGGTCCAAGTTCGGCGTCAGCATAGGCTACAGCATCAGCCCCCGAAAAGGAACCTCGGCGGCGGTTAGGGACGCCGCTGGAATGATAGACGGAACCTTCCTAATCTACTACGGTGACATTCTCACTACTCTCGACCTGACAGAAATGCTCAAGTTTCACCGGGAAAAAAAAGCAGCCTGCACTGTGGCCTTCAGCACCGGTGTCCGGTTCGACTATGGCGTAGGAAAAATTGACGGCGAAGGAAGAGTGCAGTATTTCGAGGAGAAGCCGATTCTGAAAGACTACCCGGTGTCCATCGGAGTATACCTTTGCGAGCCAAAAATCCTTGACTATTCCTCAGCAGGACCCGACCTCGCAAACGACGTGCTTCCTGCACTCGTGAAGAAAGGGGAGAGGGTCTACGGGTTCTTGACCCCCGAACCCCACCATGACATTGGCTCTTTCAAACAGCTGAATGAGGCCAAGGACGTGGTTAAGAGGCTTGACCGGCCCTCAGGGAAGTCCGGCCCGAAAGGTCACTAGGCTGTCCAGTGAGTCTCTTTGGCCTCGTCCTCTACGATCAGCCCCATGCTAACCATCCGTTGGCGGATACTGTCCGCTAGGTCGTACTGTTTCTTAGCTCGGAGTTCCGTACGCAGCTCCATCAACAAGTTAGCTAGTTCTGAAAGCCGCTCTTGGGAGGCACCTTGAGCCTCTAGCACTCCGAGAATTGAGCCGAGCTCCTGCAGGCCTTCCAGAATTGCCTTTGCGACTTGCGGGGCTGGCATCTTCAATTGTTCCTCGGCCAGCGCGACGATTTTGACGTATGCTGTGAGGGCTGCGGGTGTGTTGAAATCGTCATCCATGGCCTTGTAAAACTCGTCCCGTGCTTCCTTCAGGCGACTGACCGTACTTGACTCATCACGTTTGCTGGCGTTCTTCGCCGCGAGCTCTAGCTGTCTGTAGGCGCGTCGGAATCTCCTGGCTAGACTGCCTGCCTGTTCGAGGGCGCCTTCTGTGAACTCGAGCGGGCTCCTGTAATGCGTCGAGGCGTAGAGAACTCTTAGCGCGTCTGGTCCGATCTTTCGCAGAACGTCTTGAATTGGTATAATGTTTCCGAGTGACTTGTGCATTTCTCGGCCGCTGATGTTCAAGAGTCCAGTGTGCAGCCAGTATCGGGCCAGCGGTTCTTTGCCGGTTAGGCCTTCGGCCTGAGCGATCTCGGCCTCGTGGTGAGGGAATATCAGCTCGTTACCGCCACCGTGGATGTCGTATGATGGTCCGAAGTAGGTTAGTGTGATTGCCGTATCCTCGATGTGCCAACCGGGGCGTCCTCGACCCCATGGGCTCTCCCAGAAGACCTCGTCCGGCTTCTGGCTCTTCCAGAGTACAAAATCGGCGGTATTCTTCTTCCGTGGGTCAGGATCGATCCGGTGAACTTTCAGCTGGTCGAGGTTCTGCTTGGATAGTTTGCCGTAGCCCGGGAATTTGGAAGTGTCAAAGTAGACATCGCCGTCTATTGGGTAGGCTATTCCCTTCTTGACTAGCCCCTCGATCTGCTCGATTATCTCGGGAACATGGTCTGAAGCATTGGCGTAGAGATTGACGTTGCTCACGCCTATGTCCTTCATGTCTTTGAAGAATGCGGTTGCGTATCTCTTTGCAAGTTGAAGCGGGTCTTCACCGGCCTGCTTGGCCTTGCTGATTATCTTGTCGTCGATGTCGGTGATGTTGAGGATGAAGAAGACGCTGAAGCCTTTGTGGCGAAGGTAGCGCGCCATGATATCGTATGCGACGTAAGTCTTTGCATGACCAACATGTGATGTGTCCCAGACTGTGGGCCCGCACACGAACATGTTCACTCGGCCGGGCTTCAAAGGCGTGAAATCCTCGACAGATCGAGTGAGGGTGTTGTAGACTCTGAGCTTCGACTTTGAAGGATCCATGACGTGTTCTCTCTACAACTATTGCTTGTAGCCTATTTTCCTCAGGAACTGTTTTCGGTCCTGAACGTCTTTTTCTGTTTCTATACCCTTCGCCGCGTGTCCGTCAACCACCCCAAGCACTCCCCGGTCTTGTTCTGTCTCAGCCACGATGACTTGGAGAGGGTTGGCGGTGGCTGCGTAGACATTGCAGACTTCTGGAATGTCGCGTATTCGGGTGAGTAGGTTGATTGGAAACGCGTTCTTGAGAAGAATTAGGAAGGAGTGTCCGGCGCCAAGTCTTAGCGCGTACTCTTCGGCGTTTTTTTTCAGTTCAGGGTCGTTGCCGGTGCTTCTTACGAGGCAGGGCCCTCTGGCTTCGCAGAAGGCGATTCCGAAACCGGCTCCTGGAACCGTTGTGACGATCGCTTCGTGGAGGTCTTCGACTGTCTTGATGAAGTGGCTCTGCCCGAGGATGATGTTCGTATCCTTAAGGGGGCTAAGCGGGACTAGCTTGAGCTCCAGCAGGATGGCCGCCCTGTGCTTTAATCATTCCCCATGCCTTGGTCAGCATCTCCTTCTCGTTGGGATAGGATAGGCTTTCGAGGGCCTTCTCGTATGGCTTCCATTCCATCGCGTCATGTTCTGAGCCGACTTTGGAATCGGCCTGGTCTGTTTCGAAAAGGAAGAAGTGGACTGTCTTGTCAAACGTTCGAGCGCGAAACCCGAACTGGTACTTGATGGCTCCCACTTTACCCCTTAGCTTGACTCTGCTGACTCCGGTCTCCTCCCGGACCTCTCGCATGGCCGTTGTGACTTCGTCCTCGTCTGGTTCGATTAGGCCTTTTGGCAGACACCAGACTCCTCGCTTGTTGCTGATGAGGAGGAGGAAGAGCGGCTTGTCATTGTCCCATCTGTAGACGACGCCCCCGGCCGAAGTTACTCTTATCCTCGGTCTGGGCTGCATTCTACACTCCCAGCCAAGGAGCATCTTTCACGCCTATAATTCCATATCCTTGTCAAGAGACGTGAGGTTCTCAGATGGTGAGCCCACAACCATGATGTCCTCTATTCTGACTCCCCCGTACTTGGGATCGTAGAGGCCTGGTTCAATTGTGACTACTGCGCCCTCGCGCAAACGCTCTGCACCATAAAGTCCGAGGTAGGGGCGTTCCCCGATAGTCAGGCCAACGCCGTGCCCTAGGCTGTGTATGAAACCCCGTACTCGAGCTTCCTTGTTTCCCTTGATCAGCTGTCTAGCGGTGGGGTATCCGTGGCTCTCAAACAGCTTGCATGCTGTGAGCATCAGTTCTCGACAAGGGGCGTTTTCCTTCACCATGTCCACGGCGTTCATCTGAACTTCGTAGACTGCGTCGTACATCTCTCTCACTTTTCGGTGCGGAGAGCCGAGCACGTACGTTCTGGTCGTGTCATGCCAGTAGCCTTCCGGCTCCGAGGGAAAAATGTCGAAGACTATCGGTACTCCGGCTCTGACCAAATCCTCGTTCTCTCCTCTGTAGTGAGGGTCGGCTGAACGTCTTCCGGGCGCGAAAATTGTGTCTTCCATCGCCACTAGGTCGTTCTCGTTGAGGAGGCCGCCGATGACGCGCCTCACGTCTCCGACCTTGAGCGGCTTTGACTTGTAGTATGCCTTGGACCCGCGAATGGTCGCTCTGCGGAGAAACCTCGTGGTCTCTTTTACCACCTGGCAGGTTCTCTTTCCTACTCGGCGTAGTCTTTCGATCTCAAACCTGTCCTTTGTCTCACGAACCGATTCGATTATCGTAGGAGACTTTTCTCCCACCACATTCAGCCCTCCTTTGCGGAGCGAGTCAACCAGCTGTAGAGTGTTGGATGAGTCGTTCTTCCCGCCGATGACTGTGTGTCCGCCAATTCCCTCTTCCTTTATCATCTTCATGTAGAACTTGGCCCGGGCATCGTCTCGTGGATACCTGCTGTAGATTTTCTCCTGCCCATAGTCAGAGTATGTTTTGATGCTCTTGACCCTTCCCGCCTTGGCGCTGCCGACATCGATGTTGCTCACGACCAGGGTCGGCTTGTTGCCCTGACGCTTGAGGTATATTCCGCCTCGGGGCAGTGGCGCACCGACAACATAGGCGAGGTCAGGGTTGCCTAGAGTCTGGTCACCAAAGACGATTAGCGACTGAACGTCTCTCTTCTCCATCTCCTTGTCCAGATCAGAAATCAAGCCTCACACCTAGTGCTCGAGTTGGGACTCCGAAGTATTATGCTTTCTGAAAAGGAATGGTGGCTGTTAGAGTGGAACTTCTATCATCAGACGTTCCAAAAGTTCCTTGTACCGGTTTCTAATCGTGACCTCCGTTACGTTTGCGATCTCAGCGATTTCCCGCTGGGTTTTCCGCTCGTTCGTGAGAACGGTTGCAATATATGTGGACGCGGCTGCTATGCCAGCGGGTCCTCGACCGCTCGTAAGTTTCATCTGCCGTGCTATTTCGAGAATCTTGATTGCTATGCCCTCCGCCTTGCCGGAGATGGTCAGCTTGTTGGAGAAGCGGGCCGCGTAGCTGCGGTTGGCGGAAGGTGGAACAAACATGCCTAGCTCTCGCAGCATGAACCTGTAGCTCCGGCCGATGTCCTTTTTGTTCAGGGTGGACACGGAGGCAATCTCGTCAAGCGTTCGAGGGACGCCGCACTGTCTGCATGACATGTAGATTGCTGCAGCGGTCACGTTGTGAATCGACCTGCCTCTAATCAGTTTCTTCCGGATTGCTCGACGGTAGACCACTGAAGCGGTTTCAAGGATGTTCTTCGGGAGAGAAAGTGAGGCTGATAGCTTACTGAGTTCTGAGAGAGCGACAGCTAGGTTTCTCTCGGTCGCGTCTGAGACCCTTACCCTTCGCTGCCACTTGCGAAGCTTGTAGAGTTCTATTCTCTGGTCGGCCGTGACCGACTTTGTCCCTGAAGGCTTATCCCTCCAGTCGATGATTGTTGAGAGACCTTTGTCGTGAATCGTGTAGGTCATCGGGGCGCCTACCCGAGCCCTCTTTGCGCGTTGCTCGTCGTCGAATGCTCTCCACTCGGGCCTCGTATCGGCGATCTTCTCGGCTACGACGTAGCCGCATGTCATACAGACGACCTCTGCTGCGTCAAAGTCTCTCATTAGACGAGACCCGCCGCATTCTGGGCAGGACCGCGCTCGTTTGATAGGCTCTGGCGCGTGTTGTACTTGTGGCTGCTCCAATTCCTCGACCACTTTGCCGTTTTGCTCCTAGTTCTCGACCAGGTAGACGATTCTTCCGGCTAGTGTGCTTGGTGATTCGCCTGTTGGTTGGACGGAGGCGTACGGAGCCTTTACGGGGCCGAGGATATTGTTGACTATGCCGACCTTTCTCAACTTATAGTCGCACACTGACGCGCCGACAGGCGGTGGTCGCTGGGATGTTTCCAGTCGAAGAATCAAATTGCCGGACTTTGACAGGTGCAGAACTTTGCCAAGCCGTCTCAAACCCGCACCTGGCACACTCCAAGTGAAAGTGGACAAAGTCGAAATCGCGTATTTAAACATTGATAGACAAGAAACATTTTCAATTCGCTTAAACTATCAAGCGACTGTCTAGTCGGACCAAGAATTGATCAGGGAAGTTCAACTCTCCAACTTCATGTCCTACAGGAATGCTAGTGTACCCCTTGAGCCTGGGCTTAACCTGATAATCGGTCCGAATGGCGCAGGAAAGTCGTCGATTCTTCTGGCAATCTCAGTCGTGCTGGGACAAGCGTACACGGAGCGTGCAAAACGGCTGAGCGAACTCATACGATGGGGCGAGCAGGAGGCCAGGGTCTCGGTAAGACTTGACAACGTAGGCAGCAAAGGTTCCAAACCCTTTCCCCAAGCACGAGCCGAACAAGTGCTGATAACACGTGTTCTGAAGAGGTCCGGAGACCACCACTATCTTCTCAACAAGAAGCCGGTCTCCAGAACAGACCTTGTCGAGGGCCTATCACGGGTGGGATTGAACCCGGACAACATGCTTGTGATAATGCACCAGCTGATGGTCGGACGCTTCGGATCTGTCAACCCAGTCGACAAGCTGTTGATGCTGGAGGACGCGATTGGATTTGGGGCGTACAGACGGGAGGTGCTGGATGCTTCGAACAGGCTTCAGAAACTGACCACTGAAAGAGAAGCTATGTCGTCAGTTCTCGAGGGAACAAAGGAGACGTACCAGCACTGGCAGAGAGAGTTCGAGAAGTACGAGCTGAAACGCAAGCTCGAGGACCAGTTGAAGGACCTGCAGCGAGAGTTGGCGTGGAGGAGGATTCTCAGAAAAGAGTCTTCGCAGAACAGAATCAAAGAGAGAATCTCCTCGCTTCAACGCGATGTCGGGAAGACGAAGAAGGAATTCGAGTCCTACGACTCCAAGAGTCTGACGGTTTCAAAAGACCTCGCGCAGCTCAGCGAGAGCCTGGAGCGTTTTCGTGAACAACAGTCGAAGCTTGAGTACGGCCGAGGATTTCGCTCAGGGGTTATGGAATGGATTGAGAGAGTTGGCCAGGTTCTGCGGTCTCAGGAGAAGCTAATCCAGTCTCTCAAGGATGCCGCCGCTGATTCACCAGAGTTGCTTGAAAGCGAACGTGGCCTGAAACAGATTCTTTCGGAGTATCAGCAAGAGCAGGAAAAACTGGCGAGCGAGGCCAGTGCCGGTGATTCGGAGTATGCGAGCGTGAGCGGCAAGATTCGAGAAGTCTCCGCCTCTCTAACCAAGAGTACTGAATCGCTGATTCAGTCGAGAGTCGGAAAGGAAGTAAGCTCATTCAAGCTGTCTGCAATCGCCGACCAGATCCAAGACCAGGAAGCGCAACTGCGTGTTCTCGATGAGGAGTTCGAGCCCATGCTGGCACAGGCTTCACAGCTGGGGCAGCGGTTCGAAAACCCTCGAGACCTACAAGTCATCACTTTGGACCTGGCAACGGTCCAGGAGAAGCTTAGGCCCCTTGCCCATCTATCCGAGGAAGTGGAGAAGATGTACCGAAATTACGGGAACATCTACGAGGACCTGAAGAAGAAAGCGGTGGTTGTCGAGCAAAACAGGACCGAGGTCTTGGGGGAGCTAAGTGAACGGTTTGAGAGATGGAGAGGGGTCATGGAGAAGATGTTCGAAGACCTCTCAGCCCGGTACAATTCAATTCTAGCACCAGTCGGGGGTAAGGGACGAATAGCTTTGAAAGCTTCCAAGGACATTGAGAAATCGGGTCTTGAACTGCATGCGGGCTTCAGGGGAAACGAGCCTGTGTCATTGGACGGGCTGTCTCCGAGCGGCGGAGAACGGACAATTGCCCTGATAGCGTTTCTTCTCTCGCTCCAGCAGTTTGTCGCCTCTCCATTCAGAGCAATTGACGAGTTTGACGTTCACATGGACCCACGAAACCGCGAGACAGTCACCAAGCTCATCTACGCCGCCGCAGCCGAAACCGAGGCCACCCAGTACGTGGCAATCACTCCCGGACATCTAACTCTGCCCGGGAACGAGCATGTTCACGTTGTTGTTGTTCAGAACATTGAAGGCTCCTCGATAGTCAAGGAGTTGAAGTAGGTTGAAGCGAGGATCCAGCAGGACCAGTGTCAAGAAGGACCTTGAAGAGATAGTGCAGACTTGCAACTCAATTGAGAACAGACAATTCAGCCCGTTTCTTCTTGACGTTTCTGAGGCGCTCAGGATTCTGAGGTTACACGCCGGGGACTTGAACCGGCTGGAGGATCACTTGCTCGATATGCGAGCGATAACGGGAATCGCACGGGTCGTCGGCTTGCAGAGTTCTCAATTGAGGTTCCAGTCTACCTCGCTCTTCCTCGACCCGGAATTGGCGAAGCAGAAACTGGAGGGTCTGTCAAGGCAGCAGCTGGCCGAGTTCTTCTTGCTGTCGTGGCATCCCGTGACGGAGCTTGAACAGCTGGTGATGCCGGCAGTGAAGGAGGCTTCAGAGTATTGGAAGAAGATGCTCTCGTTCTTCGAAAGGAGAGGCAAGTTCGACCTGGGCCAGTTCGATTCGCCCGGAACCTTTGGGCTCGGCGACCTAGGCAGTTCCGGGATGATGGAGGACCAGAGTTTCACAGAGAGACTCCAGGGTCTCTGGAACGAGCTCAAGTCCAGGGCAAAGAGCGGAGAGGGAGTCGAGTACTGGAGCTTCGTAAGATCACAGGATTTCCGGGAAACGGTCTCTCGTGCCCAACTCGTTAGCTTCTTGGTCAGCTACGGATATGCCAATATGGACAAGAATGGGGACAGAATAGTGTTGACTCCTAACGAGACCCCGGTCCTGCAGACAGAAGGGTCCCCGCACAGCTTCCCCATACCAATACCTTGGGAGAAAGCGCCAGCTTGACAGTTGAACCAAGAAAGGAGGAAACTGTGTACTCCGACCGCCTCAAGCGGGCCGCACACATGCTGTTCTTCAAACGCGGAAAAATCCCCGGGGCGAGGACCTGGGAACTGCGGACCGGTCTTGGGAAAGGCTTCCAGAAGACTCTATCCGACCTGGACGACGTTCTCAAGGAGCTCGACCTTGAGGTGAAGAGAGTGGAGGTTCAGAGTCTCGGCGAGACTCAGGCGAGTCTCGAAGGAGAGGAAGATTATCGATACTTTGTCCGGTTGAAGGGTACCCTTACACCCAAAGAAGCCAGAATGTCCGGCTGGAGGATAGACAATCTAGCGGCGATGGCAGCCTGTTTCGGCCTCATCGTCTCGAAACAGGGAAAGTGCGAACGAAAAGAGTTGGAAGAACTTGTGGCCCACAAAGCCGGACGATGGAGAACTCTCACACTTGTGGACACGTTTCTCAGAACCGGCTATCTTGAAGAGGATGAGGAAGGACTCGTGAAGCTAGGCTGGCGGACCCGGGCCGAGGTGGACCTGCAGGCGCTCATGATGCTGTTGGCGGAGTCAAAGCCAGAGGCTGAGCCTGTCGGCGTTGAGGAAGAAGCGGATCAGGCTGCTATTTGACCTTAGAGTTTTTCGAGATACTTCTGGCCCTGAGGGGCCGACTTGGCGCAGAGCTGGGCGAAGGGCAGGATCTTCTCGTCCCATTCAGAGACTTCCTCAGGCGTTAGCTTCAGCTTGTCCCCGGATTCGGTAAGCTTTCCCCAGACTAGCATGTAGCGTCGTTCCGTGTAGCCGCCCGAGGGGATAGCGGCGATGTGGTTGAAGAGAACTCCAACTCGCTTACCTGTGAAAGCATTGGCCCATATTGGTTTCCGGAGGAGGATCTCGTGTTTGATCGTGACCTCGAACTCTGTAGGGATGCTCCATGGATAGCCCTCGGAGGATACTGTGGTGACGATGGCGTAGCGGAATCCCGCTAGACGGTCGAAGTCTATTCCTACCATGTTGGTTAGCTCCGGAACTCCTCGCCTTGCTTCTGTGTGTCCGCGTTCTTCCAAGCAGTAATCCTTCTAGGCTCGACCTCAATCACTATGCGTTTCCAGAACCAGGAGAATTTTTCGCGTTCAGAAAGGAACGCGTCGATGTAAGGTTCCTTCTCTCTCCATTGAGGTAGGAATCTTTCCCATCCATGGTCAAGGTCCGAATCTTCACATTTCGCGTTTCCCTGAACGAGAACCGCGTGTTTGGGAACAGTGCTTCCAGTGGGGTTTGAGAAGAGAAGCGAGACCCGGGGATTCTTCTTCAAGTGCTCGACTTTCTTGGAGAAGAGGATGCTTGAGGTCACGGCAAACTTGCCGGAGCTTGAGTCGTAAAAGAAGAGCATCGGGAAGGTTACAGGTTTGTCGTTATCGAGGGTAGTTATCTCGCAGATGAGATAGTTCTCGAAGACATCTCTTACCCAAGACGGGACCTGAATCAAATCAGTTCTTCCCGAACAGAACCGTCCATCTATTTATTTGCAGAGTCTAGAATCTCCCCACGAGAATTCCCTAGCCTTGATTCTCACAAGCGGGGCTTGTATTCTATGACTTGTTCGAAGGACCCTCATCCCTCGGAAGCTGTTTCAGGAATTCCTTCGGGTATTCCTTGGACTTGAGAAGCGAAAGGTATTCTCCTTTCTTGATCGCTTCTCTTGACTTCTTCAACTCTTCACGTTGTGACAGGTGGTCGTGGACTTTGGCCTTCGCGAGGACCTCTAGAACTTTTCCTTCGTAGAAGGGTTCCAGGTCTTTGCCTTGACAGACTGCGCAATTGCAGTTTGAGTTGTTGTTTCGGAGGGCTTCGAAATCCTTCTTCTTCATGCTGCCCCAGCCCTTACGGTCGAAGACGTTGATGACCTCCTTTGTCAAGGGTGTCGGGGGCGGGGGTACTATCCAGCGGGAGTAGCTATCAATCCCAAACATCGGTAGAATCATTCCTTCGCTGCAAGGCATGAGCCGGCCGAACCGGACCTTGGGTGGCACCTGTAGGGCGTGGACCCACACTTTCGGCTTTCGTTTCTTGAACTGTTCGATTTCACGTAGCGAGTGGTAGTAGAAGCCGCCGCGAAGGTCGAGACCTAGACAGGAAGTGTCGTGTTTTTCAGCGATCTGCAATAGCTTTGTCGCGGTCTCTTTTTTCTCGGGGGCCTGAATCACCGGCATGAGAGGTTTCTTTACACCCCTCTCTTCCATCCACCTCTCTGCGAAGGTTAGGTTCGCGTCGAAGTCTTCTGGTGAGGTCTCCATCGTGTGCTGGACTGTGATAATATCCAATCCCGCGAGGTGTTGAAGGTCGAGAATGGTCTTGAGCTCCTCACTGTGACTCAGAGTCGCTCCACCTCTGAGCGAGAGGTAGAGCATTCGGACCGCGTCTACGCCTGTCTCTTTGGACAGGAAGCGAGCCATTGACTTGAGTGCGTCTTCCTGAGTAAGGATTTTCTTGAGAGTGTCTGGTGGAGCAAGTCTCGCTAGAACCGCGACCTCGCCAGGTAATGGGTCTTTGACGCCCGCGGGTTTGAGAGCGTTTCGTTCCGGGCTGATTGGGAACCTGTTGGGCATGGGGATTCTGAGGTTGCCAATCCTGAGTTCTGATTCGCTTGCTGACGTATTGGAGTCATTCTTGATTTGAGCGAGTTCTAGTTGAGGCATGGAAGGACCAGAGTGGGGTTCCTGTAGAAAGAACCTTCTGTGGTTTCAGGGCTCCGTGAAAGAAGATATATGCCCCGTTGGGGCGTGCGTGCGAACTAGAGGTTACGCTGTTGGTTCATTATCATCCGAAGGATGAGATGAAGCGCCACGTCAGAGCCTTCATCTTCCTAGAAACGTCGCTGGGAAAGGAAACTGAAGTCGCCGAGTCTCTCTGGAAACTGGAGGAGGTCAAAGAGGTTCACCTCATTCCGGGCAGAAATGATGTCATGGCGGTTGCTGAGGTTTCAAGACATCTTCTCGAACCGGACTCCCAGAGCATATATTGGTTCATCCTCGACCGAATAAAAGACATCAGTCACGTATTGAATACTGAGACACTCATCCCTATCGTTTCAATGTCGAAGTGGTCCAGCTAAGTCATCACCGTGCTCCTTCGGCGTTTCTGAGCGAGTCCATCCAAAAGCAGCTCTCTCTCCTCCTCGCTTGGTGAGGGGTGCCTCACCTCAGCGTCCGCTTCCAACAAAGCGGCGTGATTGATGGCGACCAGATACCTTAGCGTTAGAAACAGTGTCAGTTCGGGTCGGCGTGGGCTACCGGATCCAAGTCATGACGATCCGTGTCGCCATGAGTACTTCGAACAAATGGTCCCGTGGATTCGTTGGCTGGGATGGTCGAGGCTTGTAGCTAGCCTTTTGCGTCTCTTTCATTATATATCCAAGGCTAATGGTCAATCATGATTCGTCTTAAAAGCCGCGCCGACGGAGGCTTGTAAATTGACTCAATTCTCTCATATGACTCCTGTGGTTATCACAAACTTGTCTGTTGGGGCCACAACAACAAGCTCATGATTCCGCTTCCGCAGCAAAACCCAAGACGCGTAGCGAGGGATGCATTTCATCGATCTGGATGCGTTTCAGAGAGTCTGTGACTGCAAATCCTGCCTTCTGAAATTCTCCGCGGCTCAACCTGTCCAACTCTGCACTGAAGGCATCCAGCATGTGCGAGTGCATGAGATTCATGGGTTGATCTACCATTCCCAAGGAGTAATTAGTTCGCATGGAGAGGAGGAGTGCCATAGAGCTATGGCTTCGCTCCGGCGTGTGGATGAAAAGGGCGACCTACGTTTGTCCTTCAATCTCGAACTGGTCGGTTTCGAAATTTTCCGGGATGGAAAGGTCGCAAAGGATTGGTTTGAGGTCAGAATATGGCTGATGGTCTTTGGTCTCAAAATCCAGTTCCCAGGTCAACAGACCATGTCTGTTCAAGAGCTAGAGACATTCATCAAGTGGTTGAGGGGATTGTCGAAGGGCAAACGAGTCAATACTTTCCAAACATTTCATGAGCCTCTGTTCTCAATGGAGGCTGTTCCCACCGCAGGGGAAACCTTCGACATCAAGGCTCTAATCAGTTCCTACGGTGCAGCACCCGGGTTCTACTCAGAGGATGAAGGAGTTTCTGTGCAGTTTACTACCACCGGAGACTTCGTATCCGGGTTTGCCAACGAACTCGAAAGAGAGCTAAGCGACGTTCGGCATCCTAAGAGCACCCGTTAGTTGGTTAATCCACTGAGACACAGATTTCTGTCCGCTAGAGCATCGGCTACTTTCGCCGTGTGATGTCTTCCTTGTTGGTCTTTAGAAGATACTCCAGTATGAGGTTGTCCTTCTTCGCTTTGTCTTACCGGGTGTCGGCATGGCGCTTAGCCCAGATTTGATGTCTTTCTCAGTAACGACTCCCACCAATGCTTTGACATAACGGGCTTTAGAAGGAGCTTGGTAATAGTCGTCATTGAGTAATCCTCCCTCATGGAATCTTCCCTTGAGCTTAACACCGTGCTTTTGTGCGAGATCTTTCAATTTCTGCAAAGTCAATTCGGTTAACATATTCCTCATTCGGTCGATAACAGCTGTTTTCCCTTGCTTTCTCTGGAATACATCCCAACTGTCGGTCCCTTGTTTCTTGTTGCAACCATAGCAAAGACTTACAGAATTTCTTAGAGTCGAATTTCCACCCCTCGAATAGGCAGTCTTGTGTCCAACTTGCACGTCAGAGAATTCAAGGTCTCTGCTGCAATCCTCGCATTTCTTCTGTGCACTGTCGTAGAGAATCTGTCTTTCTCTAATCCCTAGGGTTCTTCTGGAAGATTCCTCGTCCCCGAAAAACGACAAACTCATCGAGCTCACGTCCCTTCTGGTATCTGTAGAAGAATCTGTACCCTTCTCCGAAAACCCGAGGGGACGCGCTGAGAGATCAAGTGCTTAGCTGGCTGCTAGGCAACATGTTGAAGTGCACGTAATGCCCCGAATTAATGACCGGTCTCCATGAGAACCCGTTGCGGTATATGTGAGAGCAACTGGACGTCTCACGTTTTTACAGAATGTGGCAGCATCCTCACTATAACAACGTCCATCTCGACTATGTTAGGTGGTTGAGACAATGGACGAGGAGCTTCATCCTCTTAGACCTCGTTCTAGTCGCAGGTCTGGTAGTTGCCGACTTCTCATGGTTCACGTATGGACTCTGGTATCTGGCTGCACTCGCGAACCTCCTCTTTATCTCCGCAGTCTACTTCGAGCTCTGGCGGAGAAAAAGAGCTTTCCTCTGGTTCCTTCGTGAATGGAGAGAACAGCATCATCTATACCCACACCTGCCTGAGACCGGGAATTCTGTAGGGGGAGTCATGTGAAGCGTCTGCCATCAGTGGAGATGCATTTCTTCATCTGGGCGAGGTTGCCCTCTGTGCAGGTCAGTCCACATCATTGGCGTCTTCCCGTCTACTGCGGCCCGTGGATAGTGGACCTCGGGACGCCGATATACTACTCTTTCCGGTTCTTTATTGGCTTAGCGGATTTTACAACTCACCCCCACAAAGGCTTAAGGTAATTCTCGGATTTTCGTAGAACACTAGGCGGTTTCCATGGCGAATCGGCAGTTCGAGGCTCCTACCTGGGACGCGGTCTATTCCATGCTAGTAGAACTGTCAAAACAAGTCCGCAAGTCTGGCTTCTCGCCCGATGTCATCGTCGGCGTCTCCAGAGGCGGCTGGCCGCCCGCTCGCGTCATGAGCGACCTTCTTGAAAACCAAAACCTCGCAAACATGAAGGTCGTCTTCTACAAAGACATCGGGGTCCGAAACAAGACCCCAGTCATAACCCAACCCGTCACAACCGACGTGTCAGGAAAACGAGTTCTCGTCGTCGATGATGTCTCCGACTCTGGCCAGAGCCTCAAACTAGTCGCCAACCATGTTCGAAAGAAGGGTGCCAAGGAAGTTAGAGTCTGCACCCTCTACTTCAAGCCTCAGAGCATCTTCAAACCCGACTACTACGCAAAGACGACCACTAAATGGGTGATTTTTCCCTGGGAACGACTGGAAGCAGTCAAACTAATAGCCAGAAAAGAAAAAGAGAAAGGCGGTCGTGGAGACTCAGTTGTTAGAAGGCTGAAGGGAAGCGGATTCAGTGGTCGCCTTATTCGAGAGTTGCTGAGGCTTATCATTGATCGTTCTCCCAACTGACTCCCTTCAGCTGTACGTAGCGGGTTTGACTGATTGCAGGATAGCTGACCCGGAAAGTTCTCTGAGAGAGCTTCGATCTCACCGGCCAGACTTGCAGCTGCAGCTCATCCGTGCTGATCGCGTCGCGGGAGCTGAACATCTGCAGTTCGCTGCCAGAAACGCACTCCTCGCTCATGGTGGTAAGCGAAGACATGCGAGAAGCCTAGCTGTCGAGTTTCTACTCTACGCGTCATGCACTCACCAAATCAGCAAGGCCATCGAAAGGCTCGGAGTCACAGGAAAAACTAGGAACGTCGCTCTGGCAGCGTTCGCCAAAAGAGACAAGGACGTAGAGGGGTTAGCGGAGGAGGCAGCGCACGCCGTTCGGGGTCGACTCGCTGATAGTATCCTAGAAGTATCAGGGAAGAAGATTGAAGGTCTAATGAAAGCCTACGGGGTCACGAGCAAGGAGCTTGAAGCAGCAAAGGTGGGGAAGGAAAGCAACATAGACGCCTTGAAACGCCTCATTATTGAACGGTCCGCACTGGTCGCGGTCGAGAACTAGAAACTTCTCTTCTCTCGCTCGATCCCAAGGATTCCTTTGGGGTCTACAATGGAAATCCCCGCCACATGTCCAATGATTTCAACCAGGACAATCTTCGCAGGGTTTCGCAGGTCCACTTTTCTCGGCAGTTTGGCTGCCACTGCGTCTATGACCTCCTTAGACGAGATCTTGCTGCGCCGCTTCTCCACAGATATCCGAAACGTCTCATCCTCTTTGATTCTCGCGGACTGTGCGGACGCCGCTTCACTGATTTCCTCAACGGTGCAGTTGACTACCCTTCCCACCGGTTTCACTTTGAGGACGTACCGAAACTCCCAAGGTTTCTCTCTGAGAAGGGGGCGGAGTCGAGATATTACTCGAACAGGGTCCAAGTTTGTCTTTGCGACAGTAAGCCCGCTCACGGCCGTATAGTCAGTTCTCGGGGACGGATCGCCTAGCTCACGAATGAGATAACCGAGCTCTTCGTTGGCCTCGCGTTCATTTCCCCTAGCGCTAGAGACGAGAAGGTTGAAACCTTCCAGCAAGTCGAGCCTCTACTCCGGCGTACCAGCTGACAGGGCTATCGTTGCAAATACTTTCTCGCTGGGTATTGCTCCCTCTCTTAGAACCTGAACAATGTCAGCGTCAACGGCCACTACGGTTGATTCGAAGCCAAGATTTGCCCTGCCTCCGTCGAGGATGAGGTCAACTGTGCCTCCAAGCTCCACCTCGACCTCCTTCGCTGTCGTCAGTGAGGGGTTCCCACTGATGTTTGCACTCGTCCCGACAATCGCCCCGCCAGATTGCACGATTAGGTTTCTAGTATCACTCCTATTGGGGACTCTCAGACCCACAGTACCATTGGAGCCTGTCACTTCCACCGGGAGATTAGAGACATCAGGGACCACTAGAGTGAGTGCTCCAGGCCAGAACGCTCGGGCGAGGCATTCAGCCTTAGCGTTGAAGCTTCCAATTTGTCTCGCGTGTTCAAGACTGGCGACGAGAATAGGGAGTGGTGCACCAGTTCGCTTCTTGATGGCCATCAGTCTCTGAACGGCGTCAATGTTGAACGGATCACAACCGAGGCCATAGACGGTGTCGGTTGGAAATACGATGGTCTTTCCCTCCCGAACAGCCCTAGCAGCTTCTCGCATAGACGCCTCGCTCATCGTCAGGAGCCTCGTCAAGTCGAAGACGTTCGTTCAGACTGAGCCTTATATTCTGTTAGAATTGCCCGCATCGAGAAATTGACCAAGCCAGTAATCATCGTCCACGGCGGAGCCGGAAGGTGGCCAAAAACCAGCCACAAGACCGCTCTCGAAGGAGTCAGTAAGGCGGCAAAGACTGGCTTCCTCGCCTTGAGTGAGGGCGGAACAGCCCTCGACGCCGTTGAAATCGCAGCAATTTCGATGGAAGACAACCCCATTTTCAACGCTGGAACTGGATCGACACTGAACTTTGAAGGCAAGGTCGAGGATGACGCGGCCATCATGGATGGCGACTCCCTGCGAGGAGGAGGAGTCGCGATGGTTAAGGGAGTCAGAAATCCGGTTCGCCTGGCTCGGTTCGTTATGGAACGGACTGATCATGTGTTAATTGGAGGGTCGGGTGCAGAAAAGCTCGCTAGTGCCTTCAAACTACCGAGGGCAAGTCTCCGCGTTCCCCGACGGGTCCGGGCAGCGCGACAAGACATGCACCTTTTCAAGACGGGAAGACTAACAGTCCTACCGCGCAATTACAGGCTCTTTCGTGCTGGTCTTCTGTCTCTATCAAGTGATACGGTCGGAGCGCTGGCGCTCGACTCGCAGAGGAATCTTGCGGCGGCTTACTCGACCGGCGGAATGTCTCTGAAGCTTCCTGGTCGAATCGGTGACACTCCCATACTAGGAGCAGGCCTCTATGCCGATAATTCCTTGGGAGCCGCTACGGCTACCGGCATCGGGGAACTTGCGATGAGGTCGACGATTTCGAGGGTTGCCTGCGATTTGATGAGGACCAAATCGGCTGCGGCCGCTGCACTCCTCACTACGAGGATGGTCGGCGCCAAGTTCGGGAAGGGAATTGGCATCATTACTTTGAAGAGAAACGGTCAGTACGGCGCCGCCCACAATACTAGGAATCTGTGCTGGGCTGTCCAGACGAGCGATGCTACGCCCGTTGCTCAAATGACTGGAAAGCGAGTGTAGCAGCATCTAAACGCGGAAGTCTTTTAAGCGGGCCGATTTTGCGATAACCCCCAGTTTTCAAGGGGGATTGCATGCTTCCCAGTAGTCAAGTTGAGGAGTGGGGGGACGATGAAGACTGGGGCGGCGAGGACGAATGGGGGGAAGATGACGAATGGGGCGAGGACGATGGTGGGGAGGACAACTGACTGTCCTCTCCTAAAGGCTTGATCTGAGCGAGTTCTGTCCCCGCTTGCCAACGATTGAGGTAACGCCAGTTCTATTTCATCCGGACCAGTTTCAATAAATCAATTCGGTTGAAAATGTTATGAAAATGCCTAACCGAGTTCTAAAGGTCCTCGCTATAAGCGCCTTGGGGCTAATGGTCCTAGGCACGATTGCGCCGTTGAGCGTCTACGCAGACACGGTTCAGAGCACAGACTATCAGAGACAGACCTTTACCAAGGTCGTCGACTGGTACGACTACGTTCGCCAGTACGCCGCAGCTAACGGTCTTACGCCCCCGAATGCCAGTGAACATGCCTACCTCTACACGAACTACATCAACGTAGGGGGCTACCAGCTCTTCTACGTTGGACTTGTGAACGTTACCAACGGTGGAAGATTCGTAACCGTACCACTCCAGACTTTCTTCCAACACTTCAAAACACCGGGAGGAAAGGACGCACTGACCGCGTCTTCCTTCCTGTCATTGGTAGCCTTCAACGAAAGCAGTACAACCACAGTTCCGAACTCACCCGATCCAAGCGACAATGTATACGCCTCATTCAGTCTTGGAGTTGATCTCACCAGCTACCTACAAAACCACGCACCATCATACGTGGCGGGTAGTCAAGTAATCCCACTGACCCAGGTTGGAACAAACCACTGGACTTGGGGTCTGGAATACACGAACCTTAGCGCGATCTGGTGGAAAATCACGCCTGACCATCTCAGCCCGATCTACGACCCTATCCCACATGGGGTTGCAAGGTATACCGAACTGACTTTCAACTACGACTTGACCCTCGACCCGTCGACAAAGGCAGCGCATCTCACGGAGACATTTACGATTGGCAAAGTGACCGACCTCTGGGTAATCAGACTACTGCCAACTTTCATCCGCCACTACAATGCGACTGGAAGCTACTACCTTAACGGCACTCAGACGCCTCAGTCTCAAACGGTCTACCAAGTACTTCAGTCAGGAGGATACAAGCTCTCAGTTGTACTAGCCAACAAGACAATCTTAGCCTCCCACACTGCTGCAGACAAGGACGGTTCAGGGAACACTGTCGATGACGCTTCCAGCAATGACCTAGCTCACTCGAACGTTACAACGACTGCCGATGATGGGGAGCGGGTCTTCCAAGCTGACTTCTCAGCCAAGTCCACTTACCAACTTTACGATTCGTCAGACGCAAACCCAGCGACGTACACTATCACAACTAGGACGGTTCGCCGTGATGGCTATGGCAAGAATCCGCTCTTCGCCTTCCAGAACAGGTTCATGGGCTTCTTCCCGCTGTTCGTGGCTCACGTTGACCCGGGTCTGATCCAGGAGGCAAAGGCTGGTTTGGCTAGCTTCGCGGTCTCCGACTACCTCTACATAATCTCTTACCCAACCTGGGGCGGGACCAAAGTAGTCAACGATCCCGACTACACCACGTTCTATCAACCAGCCAGCAACGCAGGGCTTCTAATCGTCGTCTTCATCGCCGTCGCAGTTGCGGCGGTTGTCGGAGGAGTCTTCGCCTTCTTGATGAGAAAGCGGAAGACCGCCAATATGGGGATGACAACGGCTCCGGGCCAAGCCCCACCAACTCAGGGACCAGCAGGACCAGCTATTCCTGGCCGGTAGTTGATCAGCCCCCTCTTTTTTTCGATACAGAGGATTAGCCGAAACTTCATTTCTCCGAAATAATCGGGAACTAGCTATGGCGTTAACAGAGCCTGCGGTGGAGGTTACCCATCTTCGCAAGATGTACGGGTATAACGTTGCGTTAAACGATGTATCGCTCAGCGTGAGCCTAGGTGAAGTGCGTGGACTCCTTGGACCCAACGGGTCCGGTAAATCTACGCTGATGAAGACCCTTGTAGGTCTGCTAAAACCATCCGCGGGCTTCGCGAGAGTTCTCGGGCTCGATGTTGACAGAGACTCCATGATGGTCAAGCGGGCTGTGGGCTATGTCCCCGAGACGCCCAGACTCTACGAGTTCCTGACCGCTGCTGAATACTTGGACTTCATCGCTGACGTCAGAGGGCTAGGCTTCCAGGAAAAGTCTCAACGGATTAAGCGCTTTCTGGGCGCCCTCGACCTCGAGGGAAAAGAGGGCGACATGATCAGCAGCTATTCACAGGGAATGAAACAGAAGGTGGCCATAATGGCCGCCCTACTTCATCACCCGAAAATTCTCCTCCTTGACGAACCCCTGAACGGGCTGGACCCCAAGTCCGCAAGGGTCGTGAAGGAACTAATCCATGAGCTCTCTCGAGAAGGAGTCTCAACAATCTTCAGCACGCATGTCTTGGAAATCGCAGAGGCAATATGTGACCGAATAACGATTCTTCAGCACGGAATAATTCTCGCGGAAGGCACTTCCCAAGAATTGCGCGAGAAGGCCGGCCTCCCAGGTTCTGGGTTGGAAGATGTCTTCTTGAAGCTTACAGGAACGAGAGATGTACAGGACATTGTGGAGGCACTTCTTCGCTAAGGCTCCAAATAATCTTCAAGTTTGCCAAAGTGCTGATGATATCTCGGCTTCGCAGCGCCAGACGGTCGTTTGTTCCGCGGGGACTCACAAGTCGTCCGTTGCTAATCGCCGTAATAGGGGTAATTCTCTTTGTCGTCTCGCTTCTTGGCGGGGTCGCAACCGAATCTTTTCTGAAAGTAATCCCGAACTTGGATGTCCAATCCCTTGTTGCGATAATCTTCGGAGGGATTCCACTTTTCTTCGTAGGTTTCTATTTTACCATGGGACTTCTATGGGAGCTAAACGCGTCTGCAGAGTCCGAAAGCGCTGACTCCGTCAACTGGCTCCCAATCTCGCCTTCAGAATACGTATTCGCCTCGTCACTCTCTACTGAGTACACGTACTCTCCGGGCCTAATGATCGGGCTCGGATTCTCGCTACCGATCGCGATATTCACAAATAATCTCCCAGCATACTCAGTGTTGGTCTTTCTGGCCATCATTGCCTCGATGACTGGTTCAGTAGGGATAGAAGTTCTAAGATCTGCGCTGGCTCGAGCGTCCAGTTCTTTCAACCGAGTAGGCGGCAGACCTGTCATCGTCCTACGGATTGTCGCAATAATGCTAATTCTGGTCCTAACCCAGCTTCTCTTCAATGGCTTCATCATTTCCAATGTCATAGGCTCTCTCGTGTCCGGGGCCAGCTCACTCTCCTTTGTCCCAATATTCTGGCCTACCCTGGCTGTAACGAAAGCGTTGGAGTCTGATGTGGTAGCATCAGGCCTTTTCGTCATCTTGAGTCTCGCTCTGTTCGGAGGGTTATCCGGGCTCGCCGTGTTCATGAAAAAGAGATTCTGGGTCTTGCCCTCGACATCGATTCACCTCTCAGGAAAAGGTGCAATCACGGGCCCAAGTCGACTAGGATTTCTTGGGATGAGTCAACTGTCCGTTGCCTTGCTAAGGCGCGAGTTGAGGTCCGCGACCCGTCGGAAGGAAGTCATCAGACTGATAGTCCTTCCGCTCATTCTCCCCGTGATGATCGGGTTTCCTTTCTTCTTGACTCCGGCCTCTCGCCCATCGGGCGCAAGTTCTCCGCCGGCCGTTTCGGCGATTCTTGGGGCGCCCTTCCTCCTTGGCGTCGGCCTTGGCGCTTTGGTTCTAGCGATGACATCCATGGGTCAGGAGGGAAGGACCCTTTGGAACCTTGGCGCTCTCCCTCTTTCAGCAGGAAGAATAGTTAGAGCCAAGCTACTTTTCACATCCCTGATAACTTCCATTGGCCTCATCGCTGCCGCGATCGTCTCTTCACTCCTGTTCAGCCTTTCAATCTACAGCTCTGTTCTCCTCCTGATTATCGGGTTCATAGTGATCTTGGCTGAAGCGAGTCTGGGAATCGCGATAGGAAGCCGATTCCCTGATTTTTCAGAAGGGCCCAGGCCTCGCTTTGTCACAGTGACAGGTTCGATAATCGGCACCGTTCTGGGCTTCATCACACTGGGGCTTATGGTCGCGCCTGTTGTGGTCGCGATAGTGCTAGCTTCGTTTGGTGGAAGTCAAGCATTCGTCTCCGTCGCAATTGCCGCCTCGGGAGCAGTTGGTTTGGCTGTTGCTTTCGTAGGCTATAGGCTGTCGATTGGTCCGGTCGAGAAAATTCTCTCAGATGTCTCTACTTAGCTCAGTGTAGCGGAGTTGAGTTGGAGATTCGTAGTGGAATGAGTAACCTGGCGTGTTACCACTACTATCGCGCTGCTGTTGCACATAACGTTAATATTTACTCACGTGGTCTTTCCACTCGAATCTCGATAGAGCCGCATCACAGCGATCTGTGAAGAGCAGTTCTTTTGGGTTCACCAATGAGTGAGAACAAAAATGGAATTGTCAGACGAGCCGAAGTCGTGGGTTGAAGAAGCGAGAAACCGGGTAAAACGAATCGCAGACCTTGACCCGAGGGACCGACTGGACATTGTGTACGGAATAGGACTCTGCTGTTCAACACTTGCAAAGAGCATGCAGGGCTGGATGCAATGGATTGGAAACCTTTCGCTGAAGGACTTTGAACAGCCCGAACTCGAGGAAATCTTCGGCACGATCAAAAAGGCTACGGTCCAGTTGATGGAGCTCGACATAGACAAGACGGAAAAATACGAGCAATCACACGGGCTTCGTCAGAAGGCTCCGGCCAAGGATAACAGGCTGGTCAGCTAGCCCAAGTTCTCGAACGACCGTCTCTATACTCACACCCTGCTCCCTTGGAGAATCTGTTGACAAGAAAACAGGTTGTCACGATTGCTGAGTTCAGTATTCACCCGATTGGCTCGGGGACAAGCGTTGGCCGTTACGTGAAGGCAGCAATCCGTTCTCTCGCAAAGATTGAAGGGTTGCAGTACCAAGTAACCCCCATGGCCACCGTTCTTGAGTCTCCTGAATTGACGAAGATACTACAGGCTGTCGAAGTGTCACATGCAGCTGTGAGAAGACTCGGAGCGAAGCGAATCTCGTCCACGTTACGAATAGACCAGCGTTTGGACAAGCCTCGAACGATGGGCGACAAGGTTACGAGCCTAAAGCTCAGATAAACCCGGCCGATTACTGCTTCCTACTCGAGCCGCTTAAACAAGCTCTGCATAAACCGAATGGGCACAGGCTTTCCGCTTCTACTAGTTTCGTAGTACGTCTTGCAGGAATCGCACTGCCAAACCTCCATGTCACGAATCTGAGCCGGGGCGCCAGCCTCGAAATCCTCCTGGACTATGTACCGTCCGACGAAATCAAGCTGGAGTTCGCACTTTGGACACTTCAAGTATGGTAAGCTCTAGGATTTCTGGTGTTCCGAGATGAACCTGTCCGCGTCCATCGAGGCCTTACACCCGTCCGCGGCTGCGGTGACAGCTTGGCGGTATCTGAAATCCCTCACGTCTCCAGCCGCGAAAACCCCAGGGATACTGGTTTCCGTCTCGCGCTTCGTAACTATGTATCCTGCTCGATCTAGTTCTACATGGCCCTTGAAGATTTCGGTGTTCGGCTCGTAGCCTATGGCTACAAAGACGCCCTCATTCTTGAGGCTGGACTCCTTCCCCGTCTTGAGGTTCTTAATGCGGGCCCCGGTTACCTTCGTGTCGCCGAGGATCTCGTTGACCACGGAGTCCCAGATGAAATTAATTTTCGGGTTCTTCAAGGCTCGATCTTGCAGTATTTGGCTAGCCCGGAGTTTTTCCCTTCTGTGGACCACAGTCACACCTCTCACAATGTTAGCGAGAAACGTAGCCTCTTCCATTGCTGTGTCCCCCCCGCCAACGACGATGACATCTTTTTCTTTGAAGAAGAATCCGTCGCATGTTGCACAGCTGGACACTCCCTTTCCTCGAAGTCTCGTCTCTGAAGGGAGACCTAGCCATTTTGCGTTAGCTCCGGTCGCGATCACGACCGCCCTCGCCTGGTGTTTCTTTCCTGCCACAGTGACCTCGAAGGGTTTCGACCTGAAATCAACTTGAGAAACATCATCATACAGGATGTCTGGCCCGAATCTCTGAGCCTGCTTCCTCATCCGCTCCATCAATTCAGGGCCCAGAACCGCCTCAGGGAACCCGGGAAAGTTCTCAACGTCTGATGTGAGCATGAGTTGACCCCCCGAGACAGAGCCAGCCACCAAGAGGGTTCGTCTTCCAGCTCGGCAGGAGTAGATCGTAGCCGTGTAGCCGGCTGCTCCAGAGCCTATGACGATGACATCATACATGGGAGTATGTTCTGAGAAGAAAGGAGGGACCCGGACGATTTATGGGTATTCTCGCGATCAAGGTTTTCTTGAAGGCTTAATTATCGAAATTTCCGATACGCGATGACAGTTAGTCATGCTCGAGTACCAGGGTCTCAAGATAACGTGGCTAGGTCACGACTCGTTCAAAATCAAAGATGGGAAGACGGTCATAATAGACCCGTTCAAGATACGGCTTTCTTCCGAAAAAGCAGATATCTTATTGATAACCCATGAGCACTTTGACCATCTCTCCGCTGACGACATAAAGAAGGTCGCCAATGACAAGACGATTGCCGTCGCGCCTCCGGCGTGCAAGAACGAGCTTTCAAAGCTGAAACTTGGCGGGGTAGAGTACGTGCATCCCGGAGACAAGGTTACCCTCGAAGGCATTTCTATCGAGGCTGTTCCGGCATACAACCTTAACAAGTTCCGAGAGCCCGGAAAAGTATTTCATCCAAAAGAAGACGGTAAGGTCGGCTACATTGTCGGGATGAAAGGCGTCCGCGTCTACCACTCGGGAGACACCGATGCGATTCCTGAGATGAAGGGGTTCAAGGCTGACTTGGCCCTTCTGCCAGTAAGCGGCACCTATGTGATGACGTTCGAAGAGGCGGCCCAGGCAGTGAAAATGATAGGTCCAAAAGCGGCGATTCCAATGCACTACGGCGTTATCGTGGGATCAGAGAGTGACGCAGAGAAGTTCAAGCAAATAGCACCTTGCCCCGTTCATATCCTAAGGCCGGAATAGCGAACAGTCGAGTCATCTTCTCTTGAAAGAGACAGTTACTGTCAAGTGGGTAAAGTCTAGACTAGGGTCAAGGAAAATCGTTCTTCTCGACGCCAGGTCGAGAAGAGCCTATCGATTATCCCACATACCGGGTGCTCGTCACGCTGACATGTTTCACTACTTCGTCCCAGGAACAGACGCAGAGGGGCTTGGGCTATTCCACAGAGACCTTGCAAGGATTCTTGGAAACCTTGGAATTAGTAGGACTGAAACCGTTGTCGTATACGAATCAGGTTTTGGAATGAGGGCGGCACGAGTCGCATGGATGCTCGAGTATTCAGGGGCTCGACGTGTGTTCATGCTCGAGGGTGGTTTCAGGGCCTGGAAGAGGCTCCATTATCCCGTGGACAATCGCATAGTCAAGAGCCTGCCCATGACGTTCGACGTTGCACCGAACCCAAGTCTCTTGGCTACTGTTGACCAGATTCTAGACCTGCCAAAAACGGCCCTAGTCTTAGATGTCAGGACCAGAGGCGAATACGATGGGACTGAGAAGCGAGAGTGTTGCGAAAGGGCCGGTCGAATCCCCAATGCAACCTGGCACGAATGGACTGAGTTCTTAGGGCCAAATGGAAGGTTTCTGAAGAAACGAGAGTTTGAGAAGGCGTTTCCAGACCTCCAAGCCAAGAGGACCTGCCCTATTGTCACATATTGTCACAGAGGGGCCCGCGCGGCTTCGACATTCTACGCGTTGAGGTCGTTGGGGTACTCGAATGTCAGGAATTATGTTGGGTCTTGGCATGAATGGTCATCGCGCTCGAACCTTCCATTGGAGCCTGGCTCTGAAGCGAAGTCATGACCTCTCCCAGACTTTTGTAGTTTCCATCAGGCAGAAGGCTGAGGTAGTCCCCTGCCCTGCCTCGTTTCTCGGAAGTAATGTCAAACAACTTCCACCCTTGGTGCTCGACGAGCTGGGATTTGGAACTTGGAAATACTGAGTCTTCTTTCATCACCTCTCCAAGAGAGGCAAGGCCAGTGTAGTCGGTGATTTTCGGAAACTCTCCGGCGTTGAGGTAGGCTGTAGCACGGGCAGCATCTCGGTACATTCGAACCCCATGAAAGGCGAGGATGCTCTTTTCGTACCTTGGAGCTGAAGCCTTCTCAGTGATCGCCTTGAGTTCTTCATCGTCGAATTCGTAAACGTTCTCTTTTCCCTTGCCGAAGAGACGAGAATACAGAACACCTGATTCAAAGGCAGGTTCTTCGCGGGAAAGGTCCACGATGTGGACGGCATCGTTGTTCTCCAGGACCCGAACTGTCCAGGGTGAGGGTTTACCGTTTCTGAATTCAACCGCTACTGTCGTCTTGTTCGAGTGAAACGTTGAGACTGTTTCCTCCAGCCTCGCTCTAAGAGTGGCCTCTTCCACAGTGACCGAGGAGGGAACGAGCACAGCCAAAGCATTGGCGCCCAGGGTGTTACAAATCGGCTCCATCTTCTCAAGCGTTGACGCAATTAGATCTCCTCCTGATTGTAATCCTCGAGCAATGTCTTTGTGGCATCTGACAGAGAATTCGAATCCTTGAGGCACCCGCTTTCTCCACGAGTAAACCATTTTCAGGTCGGGATAATCGTAGTAGGTGCTGTTCGCCTCCACAAATTTGAACGCTGTCGCATAGGATTCGAGGCTACCGCTGCCCAGAGATCCAAAGTACGCCCAGCCCCCAGCTCCCACCAGCAGGTTCATACACTATTACGTAGCAATGGTCGAGATAGATAGGCGTAGAGGGCTGCGAAACTTGGGCCGGTTGCTATTTGGAACTTCAGGCTGGTCATACCAAGAATGGGTTGGAGTATTCTACCCCACAGCCTCGGAGAGCAAGCTCCGACACTACACCCGAGTCTTCCCCACGGCTGAGATAGACTCAACCTTCTACGCGTTCCCCCAGAAAGGGACGGTCATAGGCTGGGACCGGTATTCTCCGAAAGGGTTCGTCTTCAACGCGAAGTTGCCTCAGACGATTACCCATGAGCAGCTTGCCGACCTCGGCCCGGGTATAGAGGCTGAACTGGACAAGTTCGCCGAGCTAATGCAACCACTCAACAACAGTGGAAAACTCGGCTGTTTGCTCATTCAGCTACCCCCCAGCTACAAGTTCAACGCTTCACATCTAGAGAACTTCCTCGCACTCCTCCCCCACGGCTATAGGTACGCAGTAGAGTTCAGGCATAAGACGTGGATGCAGGAGACCACATGGCAGATTCTATCGAGGTACAACGCCGCCTACACTATCGTGGACGAGCCGCTTCTACCGCCCGAGATTCAAGTCACCGCTGACTTTGCATACCTTCGATGGCACGGCAGGGGGCAGAGGCCTTGGTACGACTATCACTACAAGGATGAGGAGTTGGAGAGCTGGCTTCCCAAGGTTAAGGAAGTTGAGTCATCGGCGAAGACAGTCTATGGCTACTTCAACAACCATTTCCACGGCTACGCGGTCGAAAACTGCCTGAAGATACTGAAGATGCTCGGCAATCTAACCTCTGAGCAGGAGGAGGCCCTCTCCCGGGCCCAGAGTCACCTAGGAGGGGTCAAAGACAAGACCTCGGGCCTCGGAAAATGGCTTCAGGACAAGGACACAAGGTCAGAGGTTGTCAGGTCGTTGGCTTCCTTGATGGGTGAGTCGCGTCTTGCAAGAGCCTTGGAAATACCGGACCACGAGGTCGAAATACTCGACGCTTCCAACAAGAAGGTGGGAGCCAAGATTCGGGGATACAATGTCATCATGGAACTTCCGAGTAGGACAATCCTTCACGATTGTGGCGATTGGGAAAGGTCGATGGAGACCCGGCAACTGTGCAAACACATCGGCCGCGTCCTTCTCACAATCCCCACCGAGATTGCTGCCGAATGGGTCTCAGGACTGCAAAGTAACTTAGATGCTTGGAAGTTTGGAAAGCCAGAGAAGGCTCGAATCTAGGCAATTCCACAGAATTGGACCCGCTGTACTCACGAGGTCGCCCATAACCAACGGTGACGAGCTCACCAATTCTGGTGAAAAGAGGGGGTTCTAGGTGGGTAGGGACCGTTCTAGGCATGTGCTAGGGGTGGTGTCTCCAATAGTTCCCTTGCTGCTGAGCGGTATTGTTCTGATGCTGTGTTCTTGGGCCTGAACACTATGCCCGGCTGGCCCTTGCTCGGTGCTTCTGCCATGCGGACCGACCTTGGAATGACGGTCTTCATTACTCGCTCGTCAAAGTTGGTTCTGACCTGTTCGAGAACTCTTCTTGACAGCGCTGTTCTTCGGTCGTACATTGTCAGGAGTATCCTGTAGTCAAATTCTGTCTTCAATCTGGACTTTACAAGGTCCATCACTTTCAGTAGTGTAGGCAGGCCTTCCATTGGGTAGTACTCGCACTGCACTGGGATCAGGAGAAGGTCCGATGCAACTAGGGCGTTGAGTGTGAGCAAGCCGATGTTTGGTGGGCAGTCGATGACTATGGTGTCATAGTTTCCCTTGGAGGTTGCAAGAGCTTCTCTCAGCAAGTACTCTCGGCCTGGAGCCGAGGACAGTTCGACTTCGGCACCGGCCAGGTCAAGGTTGCTGGGTATGAGCCAGAGGTTCTCCACCTTGGTTCCAAGCATGGCTTCGTCGGCTCTGCGAGTCTGTGAAAGAACATTGTAGATTGTCGCGGGAAGTGTTGCTTTTTCGAACCCTAGCCCTGTTGTCGCGTTTCCTTGCGGATCAAGGTCGACGAGAAGCGTCTTTTTTCCTCGTTGTGCTGTGGCCGCTGCTATGTTCACTGCACTGGTTGTTTTGCCTGTTCCTCCTTTGTTGTTGAGGACGCTAACTATCATTGTTAACCGCGCTGTATTCCGGATGATTACTAAGTGCGTGATTCACAGAAAGCGTGCAATAGACGTAAGGGCGTGAGTACGAATAAACAGGTTGGATAGTTTGCTTTGAAGTTCTCGCCCGGAACTCTAGGGCCTACTTAAAACGAGTCGCTTCTGGACATGTTATAACGAGCCCAAATAGGGACGGTCCTACGCTCGCCCGCCCTACTCCCTTGCGAAAGGAAAAACTTCAAGGAAACTAAGAGTCTTGACTCCTTTCTGTCAAGATTATCACCCCGCTTAGACTGGGCAAGATCATAATGGATAGTCTGAAGAACCTGGATCACGAGATTGTTTCGTGCCGAAAATGCCCGAGGCTCGTAGCCTTCAGGGAGCGTGTTGCTCGCGAAAAGAGAAGACAATTCCATGACTGGGAGTACTGGGGCAAGCCTGTTCCCGGGTTCGGAGATCCCAACGCCTTACTCCTGATTGTTGGTCTTGCCCCTGCACCGCACGGTGGGAACAGGACTGGACGAATCTTCACTGGTGATCGGAGTGGCGACTTCCTGATCAGCGCTCTCCACAAGGCCGGGTTCGCGAGCCAGTCATTGTCGGAAAGCCGATCGGACGGTTTGACCCTGAGAAACGCATACTTGACCGCGGCCGTCAAATGTGCACCACCTGACAATAAGCCGGCCCCTGTGGAAGTCGGAAACTGCTCTCCATATCTTTCAAGGGAACTAGACCTCCTCAAAGAGACCCGTGTCATTCTGTGCCTTGGCCAACTGGCCTTCAACTCCGTCATGGACACCGTAGCGAGACATCAACAATCGCCGAGGTTTCGGCACAAGTTCGCACATGGGCTGGAAGTATCCCTTGGCCTCCGAGCGCCAACAGTATTCGCGTCCTATCATCCCAGCCCTAGGAACACCCAAACAGGGAAGCTCACCAGGGAAATGTTTCTCTCCTTACTGGCCCGTGTTCAACGGAGGCTCCGGAAAAATCCGCAACGCTTCGCCCGCACCGTGCGCCAGAATATGGAAGGCCCAAAATGAACCAGTGAGAAATCGCCCAGAACAAGCCCTGAATCGCAGTCTGTTAGCGACCATCAACGCTCGCCTCGACTGCCTGAACGAAAATGCTAACGATCCCATCATCCAAAAATTCCAGACTCGCCCATATCACGCCCTGTCAACGAGAAATCGCCCATTCTCCCTACCGGACAGAAAACGACCCTCAAGAAAACGACCGGGTACGGACGCGGCCGTTTGAGTCGCGAGAGAGGCGAGTCCGAGACCCCGCCCCATAACGAGGCCGAGGACGAGAATGTGAGACCGAAAAAGTGGGAATCCTTTTCAGGGAGTCTTTTTTTTGTCAAGAAATTTCTAGGCTTCCCGGTAGGCTACTCGTTTCTCCCGCCCGCGAGCCCGAACAAACAAAGCACGGACCCCGAACGAAACAGTCACGTGGATTCAAAGAGGGCCCTGCTCTCACAACGAGAAAGGGAAGGCCATTGTCCTAGTGAACGGTGACAACAGCGGCCTTCGGTCTCTCAATCTCGACCTCGCGCCCGAGATACTCCCTAGCCTTCGCCTCAGCCTGCTTCAACAGTTCTTCAACCCGCTGCTCCGCCAGCCGCGCCTTCTCGCGCAGAATCCTAGCCCTTTCCGCAGCCTCCTCACTGCTCTTCTTCTCCATCTCCAGGTTCCTCAAAGTCTCCCTTCTGGAAGCGTAAAGTGCATTGCACTCCGGATTTCGCAACAGCTTCGACCGTCTCGCCAACAGCTCCCTCCCGCGTGTCTGTCTCGTCTCCAGACTGTCCGTTGAGACAAGCTCGTCAAGCTGGGCCAGAACTCGCCCTGCCTTACGAGGTTTGAAACCTAGCTTCCCTGAATCCATAGCCTTCCGAAGACTCCCGAGAATCGGCTTCAAGTACAGACCCGTCGCCCTTGCCAGATACGTTCTGTAAGGTAACTCAATATACAATCCAAGCGCCTCCCTCTCCTCCACTCCCAATGGAACCTCGCCTCGCTGGGAAAGGTCCCGCAGCCTTCTCAGAGGACGCTGAAGATGCGCAAGAGTATCACTCCTGAACTCACGGCTTTCCTTACGAAGCTCCCTCTCAATTTCTAAGACCTCCCCGAGCCCACTTTGGCCAGCCTCCCGGTCTAAACGCTCCGCAAGTTCCTGCGCCCCCGCGGTCAGGCGCTTCTGATCAACCAACGCCGAAGCCACCTCCCCTTCTGCCGTCCTAAGCTCCTCGACAGCTGCCTGAATCGCGACCGAGACACCGGTCAACGTCCTAGCCTTCTGCAATGCGCTTCCCTCGCCTTCTAGGAACCCGGCGAGTTTCTCCCCGTTCTTCCTGATCCGGTCGCTCACACCGGAGAACGAGCGCATGTCCAGAATATACAGCCCAGACATTTCCCCCGCCGCACGGTTCCGAAGCTCCTTCAGACTCCTGCTCGACGAGGAGAGAGAGTCCTTGAACGCCCGCAGAGACTCCCAGTTCACCTCCCCCGGAACCTGAACACTCGAAACCGTCTCGAACCCCTGTTTCCCAGAATGCGCCAAAACCCTCGCCGCCCGGTACGAAACAGGATCCCGCTTGGTGCCAACATCTCTCTCACCCTTGCGCGAAAAGTCTTGGAAGAAACTCTTTCCCTCTTCAAGCGCCCGAGTAGCCTCATCGACAAGCTTTCTTCCCCGGCCCGTCGCCGGCTTCGTCAGTCTCTCCAATTCTCGTGAGAGCCAGGACGGGAACTCGTCCAGTGAGATTTTCAACGCGATGAATCTGGGGAGAGACTAGCGGGTCTCCTCTCGAAGCCCGATAATAACACTGTCAATCGCAGCCTGAGCCCTCTCCCTTCGACGAATCAGATCACTAGTAAGAGACTCGTACAGCTCTCGGGAAATCCGCCCCACCCGATACTGATTTCTCAAATCGTTGAGACTACTGCGCGTCACCTGAAGCTCAGCCTCGGCTCTTTCCACCCTCTTTACCAAGTCAGAATATCGCGGCTGCGCATTCACAAGCTCAGCTTTCACGGCGACAAGGGCCCTGTCTATCTCGGACAGTCTCAGCTCCATTGACCTCTTACGCCGCTTATAGTCCGACCTGTTAAGCGCCCCCCGGTTCGAATCCTCCTCCATCCTATCCGCCTCCGACCGCATCGCACTCTTCTCATCGTACAACTCCACAAACCTGCCAATCAAGCCGGAAGGCGCGAGCCCTGATACGCTTCCACGAACGCCTACACTGTAAACGAGGACACTTGCCGCAAGCGCTCCCTCAATGAGCCCGGCCCAGCTCAGCGGGGCGAGGCCGGCCCAAAACGGATCGAGTTGGTAGGTTAGAGTGAATGAAAGCTTGCTGAGAGGGCTGACACTGGAAGCTTGCAAGAGAATCTGGCCCCCTGATATGCTTGGAACCTGGCCTGTGAGCTCGGACACTCTGAACCCTGCCGGGAGACTGATCCTGGTGGTGAAGACCGGCTGGAAGAACTTCACATCGTCGAACATACGAAATGTCAAAGCATACCTTCCGGGCATTCCCTGCGACGCCGTAGCACCAGTCGATAACTTGTATACCAATGAGAGGGAAGCAGTGGCGTTGGTCGCAATCGAGTTGAATCTTGGGGTAACGGAGACCGTCGTGGTTCCGTTAGGCGACGTTACAGTGAGCTTGCTGGAATCAAGCTGGCCGATAAGGTCGCGCCCGGTGATCGAAGATGCGCCGCTAGGAAGAACGAATGTCAGGGCCGCCACTTGAACACCTCTGTTTGTGATATTGTAACTATCGGTGACCTGGACCGCACCAGACGATGAAATCGCTATACTACGGGCCCCAGAAGCGTCAAACAGCTTCTGGCTCGTCCCTGTTGAACTGAACGCCATCGTGGCTACCGTTGTATTGTACGCGTTGAGCGGAGCAGCTCGCGCCGTGAAAACGCCGCCAGATAGCGCTCCATGAACACCGGTGACGGCGGGAGAGGGCCAGTCGCTCGTCTTGACGTTCAGGGAGGCTTCTGTCACCTTTAATGTTCCATCAATCACGGGGAACGGGCTGAAGCTAAGTACGAACTGGGGGGTACTTGAACTCGCATTGAGTCTAAGCAGCCCCGTGAAGACCGAACTCAGCGTAAATGTATACCCTTCTTGCTTCGAAGCCGGTAAACTCACCTGAATGGGCTCGTAGTTCCCAGTCAGATTCAGCGGTTGCTGAGATATCTCTAACACCAACCCCTGAGAATCCGTTGCTGACACATGTCTCAGCCTGGGGGCTAATGTCGAGGGCACACCTATTGTCAGATAGGTTACAAGTGCAGTTGCATTGAGCCTAATCGTGTCATTCATCACGGCTACCCCCCAATCATTCGCTACAATGGAGCGAGAGACGGTGACCGTACAGGTAGGTACCGTGCAGCCGACCTGAGACTGGGCGACCGCATTAGTAGACATTTGAGCGGCCAACACGACGAGGACAAGCAGTGTGACTATTGTGGTTTTCAACGTCGGGTACCATCAGATTACTTGTACGATTGGCGCCCGGCTTGACCAGTTTCCTCCTTATTTATTCCTTGCAAACGCCACGTTCTAAGAGTTCAAGGTTGCGAAGTGTTCTGGTGACAGGTGCAGGCGGCAGCGCTGGAAACAACGTCTGTTGGGCGCTCCGCGTCAGTAGCGACGGCCCCAATTTGGAACTAACAGGAACCGACGCAGACAAGACCAGCCTGGAGATTAACCGATGGATCGACAATGCCTACCGAATAGCAGGTGCCAGCAGTCAGCACTACATTTCCACGATTAACAAGATTACGAAACGACGGAACGTCGAGTTGGTGATGCCGCAGCCCGATGTCGAGGTGGAGAGAATAGCTCAGGCAGGAAAGAAGGTAGACGCTCGAGTATTCCTTCCAGACGCCTCGACGGTTTCGGCCTGCCAAGACAAGTATGAATCCCTCCGCCTGTGGCACGAAGCAGGACTCCGAGAAAGCCCGTTGGTGATCCGAGCAAACGCCAGGAACGGGGAGAAGGGCCTCAAGCAGATTCGATATCCGAGATGGCTACGTGCCAGCCACGGGGCGGGAGGGTTGATGAGCTTTCTTGCACGAAATGACGAGGAGGCTCGGTGTTGGATAGCGCTTCATCGGAACCAGGGCCTCCCAGTCGATTTCGTCGCAGAAGAGTATCTCCCAGGCAGAGATTTTTGCTTCATGTCCATCTGGAAGAGGGGTGAGCTCGTCACTTCCATGGTGAGAGAGAGACTGAGCTGGGTAGGAAACAGAACCTTCGGAACCGGTGGGACATCAAAGCTCAACAGAGTTGTTCACTCTGAGCGAATCAATGACGCTGCTCTTCGAGCCATCAGGGCTATTTCGTCAAAACCTCACGGGATTTTCTGCGTCGACCTAAAAGAGTCTGAGAATGGCCAGCCGCGACCGACCGAGATCAACTGCAGGTTCACGACCAATGTCCATTACCTAACCCTCGCTTCAATCAAGCTTGGTCATCCGGAAATGAACTTCCCGTGGATCGCTGCAAGGATTGCTTTGGATGAGAATATTCCACATTGCAATCAGTTTGATGCGATCCCTGCTGGAATTTGGTTCACTAAGAACGTTGATATGGGTTTCACCATGGTGGATGGAGACAAGTGGAAAGCGGTCCGCTTTTCATAACTCGCAACCTACGCGTCTCCCTTGCGAAAGAACAGAATCCGGACCTGTTTGTCCCACACTAGGAGCCACATCATGGACATAAACAGCGCAGCCAGCGCCTTGAGTCCCGCTTCTAGATACCTTCCAAATTCCAAGGTGGGCTCGAACAGTCTTGGCGGTGCAATAACACCTGCCAGAAGATAGAAACCGGAAAGCATTAGGATCCACTGCACCAAGAATATTGCGAATTGAAGCATGACCGTTCTCTGACTCATTCTTGTGTCACTATGTGAGCAGGATCGTTATCGCAGCGAGACACGCGGAGAAAAGGAACAGTGCAAATATCCTCGACACAACCCTCTTCTCAGGCAGTGGACCGTCTACTAACATTGTTCTGACCAACGTGAGTGGCGCACTCGGGCTTCCCGAGGAGGCTAATCTTCCATCCTCGAGAACTCGTGTCGGCTTTGCAGCTATGTCCCTATGCTCGGCGAACCTCTTGATTTTGGTGAGGAAGAAGAATGAGTTCTGAATATGTGGAAACATTGCGACTATCGTCGCGATTTCCATCCGGCCGAGTATGGCGAACGCGCCAACGGATCCACCCACAGCCAGTTGAGCCACGTTTCCCGCGAAGGCCCTCGACGGGTACCTGTTGAAGTAAAAGAAACCCAGGCATGCGAAGAGCACACTTGCAGTGAGGAAGATAGGGAGTGGCTCTGCTCCCTTTGCGAGGAGTCCGACGAGCAGGCCGCCTGTCATTATCGCGACGCCCCCGGCCATAACACCGTTAAGGGGGTCAAGCATGTTTACCGTGTTCGACGTCACCGTGATCGCAACAGGTATGGTCAGTGGGTAAATGACTGGAAGATGAAAACCTCCAAACAATGGGACTCGCAGGGTCGGATTGTAAACGCTGTCTGGGTATAGTAGCCCCAGCACAATAATAGGAAGCCCGCAAAGTAGTCCAAGAAGCGGCTTGTAGTACCCTCTCATCCTTTTCAAGTCGTCCACGGCTCCAATAATCGCAGTTGACGCGACGACCGCTGCGTAGGCGATCGCCTGCAAATGCTGCCCGTTCGTCGTCAGCCCATAGACAGCGGAGAGTGCGAGCAGTGTGATGGGTATGGAGACTCCGCACATCTCAGGTATCTTCGGTCGTTCTTTCTTGTGTACGTCTATTCCGAAGATGCCTCTCGAGGAGTTGAATGCCATGAAGAACCTCGTTAACACCAACGCGAGTGGAAACGCTGACAGTCCAAGAAGAACCGCAGCAGCCTCGCTTCCCAGCTGAGCCATGAGCGCCGGTTTCTGTGGCTAGTATTAAACAACCTCACGGAACAGCGAAGGGGTTATCAGTAGTCGGACGTGGCTTCCGCACTCGGTCGCTTTTGGATAAGCACAAACACCCGTTCCTGCCAAACTATGACAGTACTCCAAAGGCGAGGATGCTTCGCGAAATAGGAGTCTCTTCTATCGAGAAGCTCTATTCGGACATTCCACGCGAGATTCGGGTCAAGCGACCCTTGAAAATAGAGGGACTTCCATCCGAGCAGGAAGTTCACTCCCATATTACGAACATTCTGGCCAAAAACCAGTCATCGAACGACCAAGCAATATTCCTGGGCGCTGGACAGTACAACCACTACATTCCCGCAGCCGTCAAGGCCATCGTCGGCAGAGCAGAATTCCAAACATCTTACACCCCTTACCAGGCCGAAGTGTCTCAAGGACTCCTACAAGCCCTCTTCGAATTCCAGTCGATTGTAGCCGACCTCACCGAGATGGATGTTGTAAACTCTTCTCTTTACGACGGAGCAACAGCATTGGGAGAAGCTGCACGAATGGCTGCAAGAACCAACGGACGAAGAAAGATCCTCATCCCTCAAAACCTTCACCCAGACAAACTAGCTGTTTTGCGTAATTACACCGAACCGGCGGGAATCAGACTTGAGACCTTCGATTAC